>JACLAD010001423.1_pt1 | contig 41866 bp, 38 predicted proteins | sample 8027901 | NCBI WGS metagenome assembly JACLAD01 (sample SAMN15725071, study PRJNA655200) | protist metagenome | isolation source: fluorescence activated cell sorting (FACS) single amplified genomes of... | place: Spain: Blaines Bay Microbial Observatory, Mediterranean Sea | collected 2016-07-05 | reverse complement strand
AGGCTTCCCCCGTTAAGCAAATGTTCCTGTCAGTGAATCCATCCGTTTTAACATGTATTGGTATTCGGATTTTGGGCTTTGGCATTTTTTGCAACCTTACCCCCAATACTTGCCAGAGTCGGTTCGATTTCTCTATGTTCCACTAACTTGCTAAGCCTTCCTTCACACCTCACCATTGCCAGTGACGCACTTGGCTTCGCATTGCTCTTCCCTTCGATTAGGTGAGCAGGCTTTCTTTCAAGCCTCGGATCCATTTGCATGCAGGGCAAACAAAAAGCGCCCCTCTTAAGGAGCGCTTTTCAGTTGTAAATTTCAAAATTAGGAAATTTCAATCATTCTTTTTGCCTGCACCTTGGCTTCTTCTTTCTTAGGTAGGTTAATTTCAAGAACCCCATTATTGTATGCTGCTGAAATTTTTTCACCGTCTACAGATTCCGGTAAACTAAAGGCTCTTTTGAATCTACTGTAACTAAATTCTTTTCTGGTGTACTTTCCGCTATTCTCAGAAACTTCATTTTCTTTTTTCTCTTCCGAAGAAATGGTTAGTACATCATTGTCTAATTCAATGTTGAAATCTTCTTTTGTCTTACCTGGAACAGCCACCGCTACCATAAAGTTGTCATCGGTTTCCTGAATGTTTACAGCAGGGATACTTGTTCCAATGCTGTTTACATTCGTAGTTCCTCCCAACCAGTCTGTCTTAAACATATCATCAAAGACTGATGGCAACCAATTGTCCGGATTTCTTTTAACTAAGTTCATAACAATATAATTTTTAGGTTTAACTTCATAATTTAGTCTCAAAATGAGATAGGCAAATTAAATACCAATCCACAAAACCTGCCTTTATGTCATCACAACCTATTCTTATACTGCCATAATGGCTTTTTTAACAGTATGCTGAACTTATTTTTCATTTTCAATGACAGTTCTTTAGTTATTCTTATTACTTCCGTACTTTTGCTGTTCAATTAAATTCCGGTATGCCTTTATCAAATAATGACATTTTTAAGAAACTGCGTGTAGCATTAAAGCTACGGGATGATGATATTGTACATATATGTTCACTGGTAGATTTCAAAGTCACTAAAAGTGAAATAGGAGCTATTTTTCGAAATGAAGATCACCCAAAGTACATGGAATGCGGCGACCAGTTTCTACGCAATTTTCTAAACGGTTTAGTGATTCATCTGCGAGGCCCTCTTCCGAAAAAGAAAGAAAATTAAAGATCTTTCTTATGAATGTAAGTACAGAAAAAAGAATTCTCTCTAAAGCTGAAGTTCAAAAGCTGAATGAGAAATACAAAAATCTTAGCATCCACGAGCGCATTGGAGAGCTATATCAAGATTTTGACCTGTCTGAAGTTATGCTTACCAGTTCTTTTGCTGCGACTTCTGCATTTCTGCTAAAATTGTTTTCAGATATCAACAAGCAACAGCAGGTACATTTTATAGATACCGGATATCATTTCGAGGAAACCATTAAATACCGGAAAGAACTAACCGATTTATACGGTCTCAATGTGGTTTCAATCGGTGCCATTAAAGAAGAGCACGAATTCACGAAGCAGGATGAAACCTGGAGAAAAAATCCAGATTTTTGTTGTTCCATTAATAAAGTTAAGCCACTGGACCTCATCAAGCAAAAATATACGGTGTGGGTTTCAGGTTTAATGGAATGGCAAAGTGATCACAGAGCCTCCTTGAATATTTTTGAAAACCGTGGTGACATTTTAAAATTTTATCCTCTTCTCGACGTAAGCAAAGAAGAAAGGGATGAATATATTCAAAAACATAAACTTCCTTTCCACCCGCTTGTTGCAAAAGGTTATAACTCGATAGGCTGCAGGCACTGTACCGTACCGGGAGAAGACAGGAGCGGGAGATGGAACAATAATCCCAAAACAGAATGTGGTTTGCATCTGTAATTCCAAAATTTAATTACGAAAATAAAAACCCGAACATTACGTCCGGGTCTCCACAATTAATTAACAATCGGAAACTAACAGCTTATTTTCCTGGTTCAACTAAAACCGGTAAAACATAAAGTTTTCCTTCTTCCCATTGATCACCGTAAACCTGCCGATCCTGTAACCTGTTTCTTAGAAAATCACAAACTTCTTTATTGTTTGAATTAATAGACCTGATTTGAATCTTTTTACATACTGAAATAGAGAAAAACACCCTAATTTTAATTTCATCTTCAATAATAAGATTGGACTGATGAAGCATTTTCTGTATTTCATAAGAAACAGATTTCTTACGATCAATCGAAGGTGAATTTGGATTAGCTGATACCGCTCCGGTGATTGTCATTACCATTGCTACAAGTAAAAGTTTTAAAATTTTCATAACTGTTTGATTTTTGATTAATGATGATGTTGATACTATAAAGACCTATTAATCAACTCTTTGTTACAATTATATTATATTTTAACTTTTTATTAGTATTTCCCAGTCAGGCACAAAAAAACCCCTGATTTCTCAGGGGTTATATTTATTTAGCTTCTAAATATTAGGATAATACCTTCTGTACTTTATCTGCAGCTTCCTGGAACTCGACTGCACTCTCCACAGCAAGTCCGCTATTGTCTATCAATTCTTTCGCAACATCTGCATTTGTTCCCTGCAAACGTACAATGATAGGCACCTGGATTGCATCTCCCATATTCTTATAGGCATCCACAATTCCCTGTGCTACACGGTCGCATCGAACAATACCACCAAAGATATTTACAAGAATAGCTTTTACTTTCTCATCTTTTAAAATCAGTCTGAAAGCCTCTTCTACCCTCTTGGCATCTGCAGTTCCACCAACATCCAAAAAGTTTGCTGGTTCCCCACCTGCCTGCTTAATCAAATCCATCGTTGCCATCGCTAATCCGGCACCATTCACCATACATCCCACGTTTCCGTCAAGATCTACGTAGTTAAGACCAACGGCTCTCGCTTCTACTTCAACAGGGCTTTCCTCACGTACATCACGCATTTCGGCATAATCCTTATGACGGTAAAGGGCATTGTCATCTAAAGTTACTTTAGCATCAACTGCCATGATCTTGTCATCACTGGTCTTTAAAACCGGATTGATCTCAAATAAAGAAGAATCAGATTTTTCGAATGCTTCATACAAAGACATTACGAATTTTGTCATTTCTTTAAACGCAGTACCACTAAGGCCCAGGTTAAAAGCAATTCTTCTGGCCTGGAAAGGCATTAATCCTGCAGCAGGATCAATTTCTTCAGTAAAAATCAAATGCGGAGTTTGTTCTGCAACTGTTTCGATATCCATCCCACCTTCAGTAGAATACATGATCATATTCTTTCCTGTAGCACGATTCAGTAACACAGACATGTAATATTCTTCCGGTTCATTATCTCCTGGATAATATACATCTTCGGCAACCAATACCTGGTGTACTTTTTTACCTTCCGCAGAAGTTTGCGGAGTAACAAGGTTCATCCCGATGATTTCACCGGCAATTTTTTCTACCTCCTGGAGATTCTTAGCCAGTTTCACACCGCCACCTTTTCCACGGCCACCTGCGTGAACCTGTGCTTTGATAACGTGCCAGCCGGTACCTGTTTGTTCTGTGAGTTTTTTTGCAGCTTCAACTGCTTCTTTTGCATCCTGCGCAACAATACCTCTTTGTATGCGTACGCCAAAACTGCTTAAAATCTCTTTTCCCTGATATTCGTGTATATTCATAATGAGGTTTCTTCAGTATTAGTTATAGGTTCACAAAAGTAACAAATGTTATAGGATTGTGCCAATCTTTTTTATTTAACAGCCGGCGGCAGATGTATTGATAAATCTTTAGTCCCCGATCCTGAAATCTTCAAAATCTAAAGGGTCAAATTTTTTAAATTGTCCGTTCATTTCTATCACAGTTCGCGTCCTGTTCATCTCCTGTACCACCGGAATGGTAATACTAAGATGATTGATTAGAAATTCGAGCCGCTCTTTTTCAGATGTCAACTTTAACAGCGTATATTCCTGTTCAAGAGAAAGTCCTATTTTATGAGAAAGAGTGTAACTATTAATGCTTTGAGAATTTATTTTAGGTGCCGGCATTTCCAGATGAACATACAGCTCAAATATTAATGCAGTTAATTGCTCCCGCTGCTCAGCGGTTCCGTTTTCAAAATTTTCCAGAAACTCAACAGTACCGCCGCCATAATTCTTCCCTTCCTGGCGAGGCACAATATTTTTTATTTTAAATACCTGCAATCCCCTGCAAATAATATCAATGGCCCCATTGGGATATTTTTCAACAACTTTTTCTATCCTGACCTCTGTTCCATACTCCAAAAAAGAATTTACATACGCCGGAATCCCAAAAGTGGAATCGAGTATTTCACAATCTCGAATTAATTCACTGTAGCGCTCTTCGAAAATATGCAGGGGCAGAATTTCACCGGGGAAAACAACTGTTTTTAATGGAAATAAAGCGAGTGTAGAGACCATAGGAAAGCCGTTTTATGTACCTGAAATTACAAAAAACATTTTTTCAGATTTAAATTTTAGGATATTTTATGCTTTCCAACCTCCTATAAACTCAAAATCTCTTCTACTTTTGCCGCTTGATATTTACTGAAATGAAAAAAGCATTAATCGCACTGGCAATTGGAGGATTTGGAATTGGAATGACAGAATTTGTCATTATGGGAATTCTACCCGAAGTAGCGGGCGCGCTGGATATAAGCATCCCGACCGCAGGCCATTTTATATCTGCCTATGCGCTTGGAGTGGTTGTAGGAGCCCCCGTTCTTACCGGAATGGGAGGCAAATGGCCGGCTCATAAGATCCTAATGCTCTTAATGGTGTGGTTTACGGTTTTCAATACGCTCTCTGCCTTTGCCGGAAGTTACGAAATGCTGCTGCTGGCAAGGTTTCTCTCAGGGCTTCCTCACGGAGCTTTCTTCGGAATTGGTGCCGTGGTTGCCGGGAAACTGGCCAAACCGGGAAAATCTGCTCAGGCCATTGCCATTATGTTCACTGGGCTCACGCTTGCCAATGTTATAGGAGTTCCATTGGGTACTTACGTAGGTCAGGAATTTAGCTGGAATGTATCTTTTCTTATGGTTGGAGTGGTTGGAATCGCAGCGGTTTTGGGTATAAAGTTCTGGATGCCGGTTTTACCGAAATCTTCTTCGGAAGGATTACGGAAAGACCTGAAAGTTTTTAAACGTCCCGAACTATGGATGGTAGTGCTTTTGACCACCATCGGGACCGGCGGATTCTTTGCATGGTACAGCTATATTGCTCCTCTTATTACTGAAGTGGCCGGACATCCCGAAAATGTAGTTAGTTACGCCATGATCATTGCCGGTACAGGAATGGTAATAGGAAATTTAATAGGCGCAAAAATGGCTGAAAAATTCTCCCCCATCAATGCAGTGGTAATTTCCCTGGTATTGATGGTAATAGCATTAATAGCAAACACCTTCCTGGCGCAATATCAAATTCCTGTACTGGTAATGACCTTTCTTATAGGTATTATCGCCTTCACCCTTTCCACTCCCATACAAATGGCCATGATCAATACAGCAAAAGGATCTGAAATGCTGGGATCATCCATGAACCAGAGTGCATTCAATATGGGAAATGCATCTGGAGCATATTTCGCCGGACTCCCAATCGCTATGGGCTTTGGGTTCACTTCTGCCACCCTGGTTGGTGCAGCCATGGCCGGATTGGGAATCATCATTGCCCTGGCCATTATCATGATGAGAAAGAAAAAAGCCGCCACAGCAGTTGTTTCCTGATATCCAAATGGCATTTCAGTTAGTAATTTTCTCCGCGAGATCTCGCAGAACAATTCTGAAAATGTGTTTTATAAAAAGTAAAGTTACAGGAATAACAATTTGTTAGAATTGGTTATTTTTAGCCTGCTGTTGCAAATGTTCAGGAAATCTCCTGTATTTTTGCCGCTTATTATTTGAAACCACACCATGAATAATCAAGATTTACTTAAAATAGCTGAAGAATTCGGAGATCCGGTATATGTTTATGATGCCGAAAAGATTATTTTCCAGTACAACCGACTTGTATCTGCTTTTAACGAAATTGAAAACCTACGAATCAATTACGCAGTAAAGGCATTATCAAACATGTCGGTGCTACGATTATTCAATCATCTTGGCGCAGGCCTTGACACCGTTTCTATTCAGGAAGTGCAATTAGGTCTTGAAGCGGGAGTCGATCCTTCTAAAATAATATTCACCCCAAACGGCGTTTCTTTAGAGGAAATAGAAGAGGCAGCCGAACTGGGGGTGCAAATCAACATTGACAATCTTTCGATCCTGGAGCAGTTTGGGGCAAAACATCCTGAAGTTCCGGTTTGTATCAGGATCAATCCGCATGTAATGGCGGGTGGAAATACTAATATTTCTGTTGGACATATCGATTCGAAATTCGGAATTTCGATTCACCAGATCCCTCACACACTGCGGATCGTGGAAAACACCGGAATGAACATCAACGGAATCCACATGCACACTGGAAGTGACATTCTTGACATCGATGTTTTCCTATATGCTTCAGAAATTTTATTCGATTCTGCAAAACAGTTCAAAGATCTTGAATTCCTTGATTTTGGCAGCGGATTTAAAGTGCCTTATAAAGAAGGTGACATTGAAACCAATATAGAAGAATTAGGACAAAAGCTTACAAAGCGTTTTAAAACGTTCTGTAAAAGTTATGGCCGGGATCTTACCCTCGCATTCGAACCGGGTAAATTTCTTGTGAGTGAAGCGGGAAAATTCCTTGTAAAAGTGAATGTAATCAAGCAAACTACATCAACTGTATTTGCACAGGTAGACAGTGGATTTAATCATTTAATTAGACCGATGTTTTATGGTTCCAGGCACGAGATCCACAACGTTTCCAACCCTCAGGGCCGGGAGCGTTTCTATTCGGTAGTAGGATATATTTGTGAAACCGATACCTTCGCCAGTAACCGAAAAATAGAAGAAATCAAAGAAGGTGATATTTTAAGCTTTAGCAATGCCGGAGCTTATTCTTTCTCAATGGCCAGCAACTATAACTCCAGATTTCGTCCTCCCGAAGTTCTTTGGTACGAAGGCAAAGCTCACCTTATTAGAGAACGGGAAACGTTCGAAGACCTTCTGAAAGGCCAGGTGGCAGTAGATTTTGAAAAACTGGCTTCCATATAATAAATTAGAGGATGTCTAAAAAGCTTTAAAATCGTTGTTCTGAATTTATTTAAGCATCTTATTATTCTGAATTCCAGAACTTATAAGAACCTAAAAACAAGTTCAGGTGGACGCAAAAAGTGCTTTTTAGACAGTCTCTTTCATTACAATATTTTTAACAACTTCTGAAGGTGCGGTTAATTCATTCTTAAATTCCGTAAGTAGATATTTCATAATTTCCTGATACACACAATTCCTTGTAAGTTTATCGACTTTAAATCTTAAAACTGAAAATTATGAATTCTACCACCAAAGGGATTACAGGGATTTTATTCTTATTCCTAACCATGACCACTAACATTTTTGCACAAACCACCCCTGTGCAGCAATCCCAAGTTCAGCAGACAGAAGTAAGTGATGCAGAACTGGAGAGATTTGCGCAGGCATTCCAGAGAATCAGGATGATCAATCAAGAAGCACAACAGCAAATGTCACAGGTTGTTCAGGATGAAGGGATGGATATCCAGCGGTTTAACGAAATTCACCGTGCAACGATGGATCCTGCCGTGGACGTAGAAACTTCTGCTGAAGAACAGGAACAATATTCCGATATAGCTTCTGAAATTCAGAACATGCAGGGTTCATTTCAGTCCAGAATGGAAGAAGTGATTACAGAGCAGGATTTAACGATTCAACGATATGAGCAAATTGCCACTCAGCTTCAAACAGACCCTGAACTTCAGGAAAGATTAAAGGCAGTATTTGAAAGCTAGAGAAAGCTTGTACATGAAAGAATCTAAAGAGAGGTTGTCTCAAAAAAGCAGATTTTAGACAACCTTTTTTATCTAAAATCCTATTTTTATCCTGATTCACAATTTTTAATCACAGCTGGGAATCAAAAAATTAAGGAACATCAATCTATATATTTTTTAATCATTTTCCCCATATCTATAAACATCATCCCATTCCCAACCTGCACTTTTTAAAGAAGCATTTATTTTTTGATCCTTTTTAGTATCCTGCTGAAATTTTCTATCCCTCCTTGTCCAGAATTGCCTCAGCTCTGCCAGGTGGTTCTCATCATGTTCAAAATCTTTTGAATCGCTTAATCCCATACTGGTGTAAGCTTCTATTGCATTAATCACCTTATCCATCTTCGCATGCTCTATCGTTTCCTTCTCATGCTGGGTTTGAAGCACCATTAAGACTTCGTACAATGCTGCTAATTGTACTTCAGCCGACCGGGATTTTTGCCTGGTCATAAAATGGTTCATAATTGGAAATGCCAGAAAATTACTTGAATTCTTCAGAATCAATTGCCTAAGGTCACCACTTTTATCTGTGAGAGCAGATGATGATTCCAGCTCAAAGAAGTTGTACAATTCTGTGATATCCTTCCCAAGCGTAGAAATTGTAAGCGCCAATTGCCTTTTACTTAATACAGAGTTGACGACTGAAAGTAAATAAGTAAGGGCCGTAGTAAGAAGAATGAATCCTGAAAAAGACAAGACAGATGACAGAATCCTGCTGAAATCGGTTCCGGGTGTAAAATCACCAATTCCAAGTGTAGATAGCAAATAACAGGTGTAGTAGAACCTTTCAATCATTCCCGCGGGCAATTTAGTTTGAGCATTGATGACCATTTGTTCTCCGCTAATAAAGATCAAAAAAGTACCTAAAATTAGTAAAACCAACCAGCAAAGAGTGGTTAACAGTAAATGTATCAATCCCGAGTAGTCGAAGAACCTTCTGTTCTTATGTGATAAGATAATCCTGGAAAGGATTTCATTTAAATTTCCCGATATGTACCAAAATCCGTTTCCAGACAAAGTGGTGTGGAAAAAGTCAAAAAATGTAATTATTAAAATAAAAAATCCTAATACTAACGCAACTATTTCAAATATCTCCATGTAACCAAGATAAAAGAATTACTCCTTAAAATTTTCTTAGCAGAACCTAAAGTTTTTAAAAACCTGAACCTCAGTATATACTTCTGTTATCAAAAATTGTATCTTAAAGCTAAACCGGATTTTACTAATTCAAAAAGACTGAAAAATGGCAACTATAACTTCGAATTTCACTTCACAACCAGCGAATTTTGAAACTTCAATAAAACCTCTTGAAAATTCTGCCGATCTCGATCCTTTATTGGATCGCATCGGGAATTCCAAATATGTTCTTCTGGGAGAGGCTACTCATGGTACGCACGAATATTACACCTGGAGGGCAGAGATCTCAAAAAGGCTAATTCAGGAGAAAGGTTTTTCATTTGTTGCCGTAGAAGGAGATTGGCCAGATTGCTATATGATCAATCGGTGGGTTAAAGACCTGCCCAATTCCCGAGGTTCAATCCAGGAGGTGCTTCAGCAGTTTAAACGCTGGCCTACATGGATGTGGGCTAACTGGGAAGTTGCGGCTTTTGCCGAATGGATGAAGAAGTATAACAACGAACTTGACCCCGAAAAGAAAATCGGGTTTTACGGCCTGGATGTTTACAGCCTTTGGGAATCGCTTGAGAATATTGTAAAATACCTCGAAAAAGAAGATCCCGAAACAGCAGCTCTTGCAAAACAGGCCGCAGATTGCTTCGAACCCTACAGGAAGAATGACTCTTATGTCTCGGCTTATCGTGGAATGGATCAACACTGCCGAGAGGAAGTCGTAGAGCTTCTTCGGGAGGTACGTGGCAACGCTAAAAAATATGATGATGAAAGAGAATCCGGGTTGAATGCCGAAATAAACTCCCTGGTCATGAAAAATGCTGAAAAGTATTACGAAGCCATGGCCACTTTCGACAACTCTTCCTGGAATGTGCGAGATACGCACATGGTAGAATCATTAAATACTTTAATGGATTTCCATGGCGATGATGCCAAAGTGATCATCTGGGAACATAACACTCACATTGGTGATGCAAGAGCCACAGATATGGCTGCGCATGGTATGCACAATGTAGGTCAACTGGTACGTGAGCAACATCAGGAATCGGGCGTGGTTCTGGTAGGTTTCGGGTCTTATGAAGGTTCTGTGATTGCAGGGGATTTCTGGGGCGGAAAAATACGAAAAATGGCGCTTCCCAAAGCAATAGATGGCAGCGTTGAAAAGATCCTGCATCAATTAGGAGCCAAAAACAAACTACTAATTTTCGATGATGATTCCCCATTAAAGAAAACATTCAAGGAGAGGTTGGGTCACAGAGCTGTGGGTGTGGTTTATGATCCTGAAAGGGAGCGGGGCAATTATGTTCCTTCAAAATTGTCTGAACGTTATGATGCTTTCCTGTACATTGACAAAACACAGGGAGTACATCCACTACATTTAGAACCCAGTGGTGACCTTGTTCCTGAAACCTATCCCTTCGGAATTTAAATTACGATATAAATGAACATAGAGATCCTTGGAACAAGGGGAAAAGTGGAACCCTCTGCCTCAGAGTACAGCAACCATACCGGATTTTTAATCGATGGTAAAATCCTGATTGACGTGGGTGAAAAACAGTTTTTGGACAAAAACCCCGAAGCTATCGTCTTCACCCACTTTCATCCCGATCATGGATATTTCATTTCGGAAGATGAAGAATTTAACCCTGAAATCCCTCATTATGGTCCTCAGGAACATCCACTTATTCCTGATCTCCAGGTGATCAATGATAAATTCACAGTAAATGGATACACCTTCACCCCTATCCCGGTAATTCATGCCCTCAGATTAAAATCACTGGGCTATATTGTTGAAAAAGATAATAAAAAGGTTCTTTTTACCGGAGATGTCGCCTGGATTGAAAAAGCGCATTTAGAAAAGATAAATCAGCTGGACCTGATTATTACCGAAGCTACGATGATCAATAAAGGCGGAAGGATCAACAGGAAAAAAGATAAAATCTTCGGCCACACAGGAGTACCCGATTTGGTGAGAATTCTGAGTCCGCTTACTAAAAAGATTGTTTTCACACATTATGGCGACTGGTTCTTTGAAGATATAGAAAGTAATCTTGAAAGACTCAGGAAATTTTCATCGGAAGAACTGGAAATCATCCCTGCTCATGATGGTTTCCAAATATCAATTTAATCACTTCTCATTAGTGTTCGGTAAAAATATATAGATCCCCAACAACTTCTTGTAACAAGTAGTTTTGAGGAGATATAAATGAGTTGCAATAGCTTTTAAAAACATTTTTCAAGAAAACTACTATTTTAAAAAAAGTTTCGGCAATGTCTATATGGAATTATAAAGGAGTCTTGTCTCTTGTTTCTTGCAGCGCAGCGATCTTTAATCCTAAAACAGACAAAGGAATTTATTCCTCAAACATTCCACGCAACTGCTTCGCGTTTTCAGGAGCATTTGCGTGAATATCATTATTAAAATAAACATAAGCTTCCTTTACACCGGAATCCCTGATCTTTTTATGCCATGCTCTCAATTCCTTTTTAGAATATAAATAGTCATACCAGTTTTCACCTTTTCCGTGGAACCGGATATATGCCACATCGTTGGTGACAATCATATCTTCCGGGAAGTCGGGGCTGGAAATCACGCAAAAACTAACATCATTTTTTCTCAGGATCTCATAGACTTCCTCATCAAACCAGGAAATGTGCCGAAATTCGATTATATTTTTATATCCCTTTTTTAAAGATTTGCAGAATTCTACCAGTTTTTCATCGTTCCGATGAAGATTTGGCGGTAGCTGCCAGAGCAGGCAACTCAGTTTCTCCTCCAAAAGATTGGCCGAAGTATGAAATTTGTCCACGCTTTCTTTTACATCTTTTAGTTTTTTCATGTGAGTGACATAGCGGCTCCCTTTCAAGGTGAAATTGAAATTTTTGGGAGTTGTTTCCTTCCAGTTCACCAAAGTGGAATCCTTCGGAAACCTGTAAAAGGTATTATTCACTTCTACCGTATCGAATACATCGGAATAGAAATCCAGCCACTGGCGCTGTGCCAGCTTTTCAGGATAAAATTTTCCACGCCATTCCTTATAATTCCATCCGGAACATCCGATATACACCTTCATGATTTTTCTTTTTGGCAATCTGGACAGAAATAGGTACTCCTGCCCGAGACCTTGATCATTTCTACTGTTCCTGAACATTTTGGACAATCTGCTCCCTCTTTTCGGTGCGGAGTGAGATAGTTATCGGGAAGTTCAGACCGCCGACCTTCATTGTTAATGGCTGTTTTTAAAACCGTTTGCATTTTTTGATACACAGCAGCTTTTTCCTTATCAGAAAGTTTTTCAGTTTTAGTTTTCGGGGGAATCTCACACTGATAAAGGATCTCATCGGCATATACATTACCAATTCCCGAAACCACATGTTGATCTGTAATAGCTGCTTTAATGCTGCCTTTTTTCTTCTGAAGGAGATCTACAAATTCCTCTTTTTCAAGATCGAGCGCATCCTTTCCGAGAGATTTATCCTCCCTGAAAGCCTCCGGCCCTTCAGTCAAATAAATTTTTCCCAGTTTCCTGCGGCAAACGAATGCCAGGTGATAATCATTGTCGAAGGAAATAATCATGTGTGAATACTTCGGCGCCTCCTGATTCGAATAATACTCCAGCTTCCCGGTCATCCCAAAATGGAATACCAGCCAGGAATCCTCTTCCATTTTCAGAAACAAATATTTCCCCAACTGCCGGGTTTCCCTGAATTTGTTTCCTGTCAAAGCATTTTTGAAATCCTTTTCAGGGTTTTGCAGTAGGCCATTCTGAGGAAATTCCACCTTGACGATCTTGTGATGTAGAGAAGTAGAATCGATGTACTTTTTAGAAAGGGCAATTTCTGGTAACTCAGGCATATTCAGTTATTTAATTTGATACTTATGAATTTATGAAATTCCTGTGAAGCCGGCAAAATTAGCCGTTCTTATATTTTCTTTTTCGGCATAAAATATATAAATTACTACTAAAGAAAATTGGAATAACAGATTAAAAAAAGCCAATGCAGAAGAAAAATTCCATTTTGATTTTATGCAGCGCCCTATTGTTATTCTTAGCCTCCGGTTGTGGCCAAAATAAATTTATGAAAAAGGAAAATGTAGTACACCAGAACAATAAAATCATTCCCGCACAAATTGCAGAAGAAGCTAAAACTGCCCTTTCTTACTACCCCAATCTTAAAGATGTAGAAATTGAATTCAGGTTTAAAGATGAAATCAAAAAATCCTTTATGCAGGCCCAACCAAAATTCACTAATCTCTTTAAAGGCAGAAATAACCGCAGCTATTACATTTTTATGAGCCGAAAACTCAGCATTGAAGGCGACCATTTCTCTATGAATGAAGTTCCTTCAGATGTTATTATAGGTTGGCTTGGCCACGAACTGGGGCATATTATGGATTACAGGGAAAAATCAGCTGTGGGGCTTATGATCTTCGGAATGAGATATGTCACCTCTTCCCAATATATCAAAGAAGCTGAAAGAGCCGCAGATACTTACGCTGTGAACCAGGGAATGGGCGAATATATCCTGAAGACCAAAAACTTTATCCTGAACAATTCCGATCTTTCTGATGCTTACAAAAAACGTATCGCAAGACTATATCTTTCTCCTGAAGAAATCGTGGTTCTGGTCAATAAACTTGAAGAAGACCTGGAAGATTCTGATAAAGAGAAAGATCTTGAAGCGGCTGAAAAAGAAACAAATTAGACTTATTTTTGCTGTTTCATAAATTTTTCATCCCGGGAACTTTGGGAAATCTGTTTTAGAACAGGTGCGCCGAAAAATCCTTAAGAGGAGAGATCACCGGAAGTTCTGGCATAGAGGTTGATTTGCTGTTATTCCCTTAAATACTCCCTAATTGCAACCAGATAGACCGCCGTATGAAAAACTTTAAAATATCCAACTTCTTGTTCCAGGAGGTACAAACATTAAAAATAAGTTGGTCAGCAAAAAGGATTCTTGTCCTAATCATGATCTTACCATTACTCGCAGCAAATTGGAGCTGTGCTCCCGGAAAAAGTGTAGAAGAAAAAAAGATTGTATACCAGGGCAACAAGATTATTCCCAAAAACATCTTAGATGAAGCAAAAATAGCCCTTTCCTATTATCCTGAACTTGAAGATGTAGAAATCGAGTTTAGATACAAAGATAATTTGAAGAATTCTTTTATGCAGGCACAGCCAAGGTTTTCAAACCTGTTCAAAGGGAAAAAAAATCGTAGCTATTACATTTTTATGAGCAGTGAATTCCTCATTGAAAACGAAGAATTCTCCATGGCTGATGTTCCTTCTGAAGTCCTTTTAGGCTGGCTGGGCCACGAGCTGGGGCATATTATGGACTACCGCGATAAATCGGCAGAGGAGCTGGTGAAATTTGGATTTCGATATGTCACTTCTGAAAACTTCATTAGGCGAGCTGAACGTATTGCAGATACTTCTGCCATAAACCAGGGAATGGGAAATTATATTTTTGCTACCAAAGATTTTATTCTCAACCACTCCCATTTATCTAATTCGTACAAAGAAAGAAAAGCCCGACTTTACCTCTCTCCCGAAGAGATCATGGTATTAGTGAATAACCTGGAGGATGAGCTTGAAGCTGAACTTGAGCTAGAAGAAATTGAAGAAGAGGAAAGCTAGTGTTGCGCAATTGTATAGTGTATGATGTATGCTGCCTAATGAGCTTATTATTTGCTAAATGATCATTGACTGTTCAATGACAGAACAAATTTTTCCCACTCAGCAAATTTCTCTTCATTCATGACTTTTTCCATTTTCACCTGTCCGCCTTTTTTCTTGTTTTTGGCATTCCATTCATGGAAGACATTTGGAGAAACCGTCACCACTTCCACTCCTTTTAATGCTTTTGAGCGGGCTACTTTATAATTCTTATTGGCTTCTTTAAGCGACTCATCCAAGGCTGAAGCTAATTCATCTTCATTCGCTTCCCCTTCAATTCCCAGATACCATTTATGTATAAATTCCCCCTCTTTTTTAATGGCAGCAATAGTATACTCCGGAATATTTAATCGAAATTTTCCTTCCAGTTCCTGTACGGCATCATTCATTTTATTGACGGAAAGCTGGGAACCTACCACATTCAGGAAGAATTTTGTCCTTCCGGTGATCTTTATCTCGTGCCGCTCCACATCTGTGAATTTCACCGTATCTCCAATGAGATACCTCCAGGCACCCGAAACTGTACTTATAATTAACACATAATCTTCATCTTCCTTCACATTTTCCAGGGTTACCACAGGAGAATCGGGTTTTAAGGAACCATCCTGATTAATGTATTCGGGTTTAAAGGGAACAAATTCGAAATAGATTCCGTTGTCAAGAACAAGCTTCATGGACCTGGTTTCTGGCCGGGCCTGGAAAGCCATAAACCCTTCAGAAGCAAGATAGGTATCAATCACCACAACAGGGTGTGCTAATAATTCGTTGAAACTTTTCTCGTATGGTTCAAAGGCGACGCCACCGGTAGAATATACTTCCAGGTTGGGCCATATTTCATGAATATTTTTAACGTTGTGATGCTCAACGATCTTTTTGATCATGAGTTCTGTCCAGGAAGGAATACCCGTGATTGCACCTATATCCCAATTCCTGGCATTTTTCGCAATCTCGTGAACGCGTTCATCCCAGTCCTCGATTTCTGCAATCTCCACCCCGGGTTTATAGAAATTCCTGAACCAAAACGGAATATTACTGGCGCTTATTCCACTTATCTCCCCTTCCTCATGATCTTCTTTCTTTTGAAGATCTGTCGAACTTCCCAGCATCATGATCTCTTTTTCAAAGAAATCTGAAGGAAGATCAAAATTAGCCAGCGCTCCTACCTGTTTGATCCCTGTTTGCCGAATGGCCTCTACCATATCCTCTGTCACCGGAATCCGTTTACTAGACTTTCCCGTGGTCCCAGAACTTAATGCAAAATAAGGTGGTTTTCCGGGCCAGGTAACATCGACTTCCCCTTCGTGCATCTTATACCACCATTCCCCGTTTATTTTATCGTAATCGAAATATGGCAGTTTTTCAGCAAATGTTTTCCGGATTTCCTCTGACTTCAGAATTTCTTCAAAATCATAGTGCTTCCCAAAAGCTGTATCTTTTGCTTTCTCCAGTAATTCCCTCAATACCTCTTCCTGAGCTTTCAGAGGATCTACTTCAGAAACTACTTTATCTCTCAGATTAATCAATCCTTTTATTAAAGATCCAATGACGGGCATACATCAGGTTTTTTTGCATCGGGAAGATACTTAAAACACAAAAAAGAGCCTTTACCGCTAGTCAGAATTATCAATTATTTAACTATAAACATTTACCGATTTTTCAGATTTCAAACCGGCATAATATTCTATAATTCACTAAAAGATAGTAATGTTTCTTTTTTTCACTTAATTTGCCTAAAATCGGGAGGATTTATTGATACCCCTCCACTAATGTAAGCTCCACCTACTATGATTACAGAGAATGCAACTGTGCCTGCCAGATACCGCATGGTTTCTTACGAACAGGCCTCCCCGGCCGTAAAAGAAATTTACGATGACACCAAAAAAACACTTCAATTGCCATTCGTGCTCAACTGGTTTAAATGCCAGGGAGATAATGTTACGCTATTAAAGGGCAACTGGAGTAAATTGAAGCACACGCTTATGGAAGGGGAAGTGCCCAACGTACTTAAGCAACTTATCATTTACAATGTTTCCAAAAAACGCGGATGCCAGTACTGTTCCCATGCACATGGTATTTTTGCCGATAGCATGAGCTCCATGATCTCTGAAGAAGAAGGATTCAAAGCTACCGAAAATATGGATTCTCCTTCTATGCCGGTAAGCTACAGGACCGCTATACAGGTGGTAACAAAAGCAGCCCTTCACCATGATCAAATTAGTGATGCCGATTTTAAGGAGTTACAGGAAGCAGGATTTTCGGGTAAAGAAATACAGGAACTCATGGCGCAGGCAGATCTTGTGAACATGCTTAATACCATTGCAGATGTTTCGGGGATCAAAATTGACAATGAATTACTGGAAACAGCCGAATAAACCATTACTTCATCAGGGTTTTCATGAATAATCATTTATCACAGCGCTACAGGATCATCTATGAGGCTTATTCCAAATTTGCCAACGGGATCAATCGCTGTGGCTCTGTGGGTGAAATCGTGGAAGACCTGCAAATGCATCTAAAATATCTGCTGAATTTTCACAGCATTAAATTACTGCTTCCGCAGGAGGAAGAATTTTTGCTGCTTTCTGTCTTTAGCAATGATATCTCTTACAGGATTGTAGAAAAAGAGTCCCTGCTGCCCTTTGAAAAAAGTCTTTTACAGGAAGGTGTACCGGTAAAAACATCAGAAATTCCCATAGAACTTTTCAGAACAGAAAGCGATCTTTTAAAGCTGAAAAATCCGGAACTATGGGGCTGGTCATTTCAGAAAAATGATAGAAATGTTCTGGTATCCCTTATTTCAGATGACCAAAAACCCTTCACTTTCGGAGACGTGGAAATCCTGAAACTCGTCACCGACTGTCTTGAAGCTAAACTTCAGGAGATTTTACTGAAAAATCAACTGGCAAAGAAAAATAAATCTCTTTCTGAAGCTTATAAAACGATTAAATTACAAAATGATCAAATTCAGAAGATCGTAGAAAATCAGAAAGAAATCATCAAAGAACGAACCCGGGAGATTATGGCGAAGAACGAGAAACTTCTTCATATTTCGGCCCTGAATGCCCATAACGTAAGGGAGCCTTTATCCAGAATTCAGGGAATTTCACAGCTTTTTGAATACTATGATGAGAAAGCCATTAGAGAAGAACTTATCCCTAAACTCAACACTTCCCTGGAAGAAATGGATGCGGTCTTACAGGAAGTGATAGAAATGGCCTCTCAGGAGCTTATTTCCTTAAAAGCGGAAAAAACATGACCAAAATCTTTTTAATTGACGATCAGCCAATAGCCAATTTTATTGCGAAGAAACTTCTGGAAATAGAAGGCTATTCACATAACGTACACGATTTCACCAATCCGGTGGCAGCCTTTGAGATAGTGCAGCAGGAAGAAGAGAATGCCTTGATTTTTCTTGATCTCCAAATGCCCGAAATGAACGGCTGGCAATTTTTAGATCAAATGCGCCTGAAAGAACTGGACCATAAGGTAATTATTCTTACCTCCAGCACCAGTGAATTGGATCTTCAAAAAGCCCGAAATTATCCTTTTGTTGTGGAATATGTCATTAAACCTCTCAACAAACAAAAATTCAGGGATCTTTCCATACACTTTAATCTGATACAGGAGTAATAAAGGGGATTTCTGAGGCACATCTTTTTTGAGTAAATCTAAGATTATAGCTTCCTGTATAGCCATTTTCCAGAAATATTTGAAAAAGCACTTTTTCCAGGTGCTCACGGACTGCATTATTTCCGATATTCGCACCCATGGAACTTCAACCAGATTACAAAGAACTGCTGGACCTGGCGCATGCCAAAATGCACTTCGGAAAATACAAAGGCCGTTACCTTTCGGAATTACCCGAATTTTACCTGGTGTGGTTTCGGCAGCAGGGTTTCCCAAAAGGCAAAGTAGGTTCCCAGCTACAGCAGGTTTTTGAAATGAAAGTAAATGGTATGGAACAAATCCTTAGAACCATTCGCAAGAAGTATCCGCGCTAATTCTCTGCTCTTTAAAACCCTTAAAGTTTTCCTAACATAAACATAGATAAAAGGTTTCTTTTTCTATTCTTCTTTGTATTTTAGCGCCCTGAATATTCAACGTACAAACATCCTTTTAAAATGGCCGAAACCAAGTATATTTTTGTCACTGGCGGTGTTTCCTCTTCTCTTGGAAAAGGCATTATTGCAGCATCTCTGGCAAAATTGCTTCAAGCGCGCGGATACAAAACCACTATTCAGAAGCTGGATCCATACATCAATGTAGATCCCGGAACTCTTAACCCGTACGAACACGGAGAATGTTTTGTGACCGAAGACGGTGCCGAAACAGACCTTGACCTTGGTCATTACGAACGTTTTTTGAACGTAAACACTTCAAAAGCGAACAATGTTACCACCGGAAGGATCTACCAAAGCGTGATCGAAAAAGAAAGACGGGGTGAATTCCTCGGAAAAACTGTTCAGGTGGTTCCGCATATTACCAATGAAATTAAAGAACGTATACAAATCTTCGGAAAAACCGGGGAATATGATATTGTGATCACCGAGATTGGTGGAACCGTGGGAGATATTGAATCACTGCCCTACATAGAAGCGGTACGGCAACTTAAGTGGGAACTGGGCGATGAAAACGCACTGGTGATCCACCTTACTTTGGTGCCGTATTTATCTGCTGCCGGGGAACTTAAAACAAAACCGAGCCAGCACAGTATAAAAACCCTCATGGAAAGCGGGATCAAGGCAGATATTCTTGTTTGCCGGACAGAGCATGAACTTGGAGATGACATTCGCCGGAAACTTGCTTTATTCTGTAATGTTAAACAGGAAGCCGTCATCCAATCCATCGATGCTTCTACCATTTATGATGTTCCAAACCTGATGCTGGAAGAAGGGCTGGACACTGTTACCCTGAAAAAGCTTTCGTTACCGGATGATACTTCTCCAAACCTTACCCAATGGAACGAGTTTTTACAGAGACATAAAAATCCGAAATACGAAGTTACCATTGGATTAATTGGTAAATATGTTGAGCTGCAGGACTCTTATAAATCTATTCTGGAATCGTTTATTCATGCGGGTGCAAGAAATGAAGTTAAAGTGAATATTGAAAGTATACATTCTGAATTCATCAATGACACGACCATCAAAAACAAAATTTCTCATTTAGACGGAATTTTGGTGGCACCGGGATTCGGGGAACGCGGAATTGAAGGAAAGATAGATGCGGTGCGTTTCGCCAGGGAAAACAAATTGCCTTTTCTTGGAATTTGCCTTGGAATGCAAATGGCAGTGATAGAATTTGCCCGTAACGTGCTTAAATTGAAAAATGCCAACTCCACAGAAATGGATCCAGATACGGTACATCCGGTCATTGCACTCATGGAAGAACAAAAAAATGTTACAGACAAGGGTGGCACTATGCGTTTAGGCTCCTGGAAATGTGACCTGAAAGAAGGTTCCCTTGCACAAAAGGTTTACAATAAACCCACAATAAGTGAAAGGCACAGGCATAGATATGAGTATAACGGCAGTTATGCACACCAGTTAGAGAGCGCAGGAATGATAAGTTCCGGAATAAATCCTGAAACAAAACTTGTTGAAATTATAGAGATTCCAGACCATCCGTGGTTTATGGGCGTTCAGTATCATCCTGAATACAAGAGTACTGTCGCAAGTCCGCACCCATTGTTTGTGGCTTTTGTAAAAGCGGCAAAAGAGTACTCCCAGGGTAAAAAAGCTGCCAGCTTGGCACAAAACTCTTAAATGGTCACTTTATTGACTAGCATAAAAATGCGAGAATACATCGCGATTTATATTTAAACCTTATAATGGAAGAAAAAAAATTTGATGTTAATTCCCTTATAGGATTTCTCTTAATTGGAGGAATCCTGCTTTGGATGTTATACAAAAATCAGCCTACAGCTGAAGAACTGGAAGCTGAACAACAAACAGCCATCGAGCAGGTAGAACCAGATACCGAAAGGCAGATCGACGACCTTTCTGAAAATACAGGAACTACCGAAATGGATTCGGCTGCAATTGCCCGGGCACAAAGCAGGCTTGGTGCTTTTGGTTATTCGGCCACACTACCTTCGGCTACAGAGAACACCACGACTATTTCCAATGATGTTTTGGAATTGAAGATAGACAATAAAGGTGGTTATATTTCAGAAGCAAGGATCAAGGACCACAAAACATACGACTCTATTCCCGTCTACCTTATAAAAGATGGAAACGCATCTTTTAACATCAACTTCAGTACAACAGACGGAAGAGTCTTAGACACAGAAAATCTGTTTTTTGAACCAACTGTAACACAGGCCGGTGACAACACTGTGCTTACCATGAGGTTAAAAGTAGCCGAAGATGAATATCTTGAATATCGATATGTAATGAAACCGGGAGAATATATGCTCGATTTCAGCATAAGATCCCAAGGGTTAAATGATGTTTTTAACCCTTCCAATGGGTTAACGCTTAACTGGGCATTAAAAGGTTACCGCCATGCAAAGAGTATTTCTTATGAAAATCAATATACCGAGCTGGTTTATGAATATGAGGGTGGTGACGACAGTTCTATTAAAGATGGGGACGATGAAGAGAAAGACATTACTTATGTGGCGTATAAACAACATTTCTTCACCTCAATTCTTTTAACAGATAATCCTTTTGAGTGGGGTAAATTTGTTTCAGAAAATCTGGTAGAGGATGAAGAAGTAGATACGCTTTACACAAAAGCCTTTGCCTCTACTTTTCCTCTGGAATTAAAAGGAGGAGAACTTAATTACAATATGAACTGGTACTATGGTCCCAGTGATTATCAAATATTAAATAACTACGACCGTAACCTGGATGAAATCATGCCTCTTGGTTGGGGTATTTTTGGCTGGATCAATAAATATGTGATCATTCCGTTTTTCGGATTTTTGATTACCTACATGCCTGCCGGGATCGCCATTATTGTGATGACCATAGCAATCAAATTGTTGCTTTCACCCGTACAATACAAGCAATACCTTTCTCAGGCCAAGATGAAAGTATTACGTCCTGAAATCAATGAGCTTAACGAAAAGTACAAGGACAATGCAATGAAAAAACAGCAGGAAACCATGAAGCTGTATAGCAAGGCCGGGGCAAGCCCTATGGCCGGTTGTATACCTGCTTTGATACAACTTCCTGTTTTCTATGCTTTGTTCCAGTTTTTCCCAAGTGCTTTTGATTTAAGACAACAGGGCTTCTTATGGGCAGACGATCTTTCAAGTTATGATAAGATCGCAGACCTTCCTTTTAACATTCCGTTTTATGGAGACCATGTGAGTCTGTTTCCTATTCTTGCGTCTATCGCGATCTTTATCTATATGATGATGACCACCGGACAGACGATGCAGAATGCACAACAACCGGGAATGCCTAACATGAAGTTTATAATGTACCTCTCTCCTATTTTTATGTTGTTTTTCTTCAACAACTTTGCGAGTGGTCTTTCTTTATACTACCTGACTTCTAATCTGATTACCATCTTTTTGGTATTGATCATCAAAAACTTCATCATTGATGAAGATAAGATCCACACCAAGATCCAGGAGAACAAGAAGAAGCCTAAAAAACAAGGAAAGTTTGCCAAGAAAATGCAAGAGATGATGGAACAGGCAGAGCAACAAAAGAACGCTAAGAAATAATCTTTACTCATTTCTGTAACTAATAAGAGCCCGGAAAATACCGGGCTCTTTCGATTTAAGATAACCTAACTGCTATTTTTTACATAGCAGGCAAAAGAACCATATCAAGCACATGAATCACTCCATTGTTTGCCTGAACATCGGTTGCTACAACAGTAGAAGTTCTACCGCTGGAGTCTGTAAGAGTAACAGTATCACCAACATTTACAGTAGTACTATCCTCGTTTAACATTGTTACTTCCATCCCGTCTGATAGATCACCAGATCTTACATTTGCCCCGGCAACCACGTGGTAGCTCAATACATCTGCCAGAACTTCACCTGAAATATCATTCAAGCTTTCTACTTCCAATTCTTCTAAAAGAGCTCCAAAAGCATCATTTGTAGGTGCAAATACGGTAAATGGCGCAGGATCTGATGTCATCATTAAAGTCTCCACAAAAGTGTAAGAATCTTCACGAGTCAAAGCAGCAACCAAAGTTTCAAAAGTTGGATCTGCCATCGCAAAAGTGGTAATATCCGGAAGACCGATCACAGCATCCACAGCATGAATAATTCCGTTATCAACCTCCACATCGGCAGTAACCACATTGGAAACTCCGTTGATTATAACACCGTCCGAAGTATCAATGTACATGCTCAGATTTTCTTCTGAAGCACTTCCCATAGCCATACTTTCAATATATCCCGTAGTAAGATCTCCCGAAGTAATCATTCCAGATTGTACATGGTTCATAAGTACCTGTGTCAAAACATCTGTAGGCACTTCACTCAGATCTGAAAAACCGCTGTCTGATAAGAAGGCAGCGAAAGCATCATTGTCCGGTGCAAAAACAGTGTAATTAGTTGTTCCGTCTAGGGTAGCAGTAAGACCCGTTACTTCCAGAGCCGCTTCCAAAGAAGAATAATCATCGTTCGAAGCCACAAAATCTGCGATAGTGTTACTCTCTGGGATCACCACATCATCTACAGCGTCATCATCGTCGCTACAGGAAACCAATCCCATGGTTAAAAAGGCAACCGCAGCAAATCTTGTCAATTTTGATATTAATTCCATATAAATAAATTTAAGTTATTGATTCAAAAGTAATTGATAATAAATTCTAATTATGTTTAATATTAGTTAATTATATTTAAACAAAATGCAATTTAATTTTATACTGCTGAAATCCTTTCCACGGACAATAAAGACTGAACAGAAAATAATTTATTTTTACAGCCGTTATAATTTTTTAAAAGCCTTCTGAAATGCGGATTATATCTTGCCTGTTCCTTTTATTAACTTTTCTCACAGCTCCTGCACAGGACACCCTCAACAGTTTTGATCAGAACGGGGAACGTCATGGACTCTGGAAGAAATATTATCCAGAAGATTCCGGGCAACTCAAATTTGAAGGTGAATTTATCCACGGAAAAGAAACCGGCCTGTTTAAATTTTATCCGTTAGGGCTAAAGAAACCTGCCGCTACTAAATACTATTCACCTGATTCTGATATTGCAGAGGTGAAGTTTTTATCTCAAAAAGGTAGAGTCATCAGCGAAGGGAAGATGCAGGACACCACCCGACTCGGCGAATGGAAATACTATCATAAGAATTCAGATAAGCTTATGATGCTTGAAAATTATAAGAACGGAATTCTGAACGGAGAAAAAATCACCTATTACGAGAACGGACAACCCGCCGAAAAAGCCTTTTATATGAATGGAGAATTACACGGAGAAGTATTTATGTACTCCGAAAAAGGAGTTGTTCTGGAGCATCTCACCTATGAAAACGGAGAGTTGCACGGCCCGGCCAAATTCTACAACGGAAAAGGGGAGCTGGTCACAGAAGGTAATTACAAAAGGGATAAACACCACGGCATCTGGAAATATTACGAAAATAGCGAACTAAAGGAAGAAAAAGATTTTAGCCCCAAATAATAGATTTTTAATTTTAATACCTTTACCATGAACAAAAAAAGAACATTATGAAAAAGTATTTTTTATTGATTTTAGTAGCCGGTTTTTTCACCCTTGCCTCTTGCAGCAGTGATGATGATGGCAACGATGGTTTTGAACAGAATATAGTTGCAACCTGGAACTTAACAGCTGTTGAACCACCTCTTTTAGATTTTTCTGAATGCTCCACAAATCCCACTATTACTTTTGAGCAAGATGAGACAACTGAGTGGACATTTTACAACGCAGAAAATGATTGTAAGCCAGAAACTGATACAGGAATGTGGAACCAAAATACCGAATCAAATTACACTGTAACTATTCCTGGATTTGGTTCATTTGACGGAACTGTAGAATTTCAGAATGAAAATGAATTCATTTTCACAAGTTCATACCAGACAATTCCAGTTGTATTATATTTTGAAAAATAGTAATATATCAACAAATCAGATTAGGTGGCTTTATGCCACCTTTCTTGTTTTAGCTCCTTCCCATTCGAATCCATTTTCCCTCAAAAAAGTTGCTTTTTTTATGTAATTTTGCAGCCTCTTTTCCGTCTACTACAAATCAGGTTTTTAATATCTGAACTAGCAATATTTTTCTGCGGAAAAGCAAAAACAGAATAATGAAAAGAGTTGTTGTAGGTTTATCGGGAGGAGTAGATTCAAGTGTTTCGGCTTATTTATTGAAAGAGCAAGGTTACGAAGTGATCGGACTTTTTATGAAGAACTGGCACGATGATTCCGTTACCATTTCTAATGAATGCCCATGGCTGGACGATTCCAATGACGCCATGCTAGTGGCCGAAAAACTGGGAATTCCTTTCCAGACCGTAGATCTCAGTGAACAGTATAAGGAGCGCATTGTCGATTATATGTTCAATGAATATGAGAGAGGACGCACTCCAAATCCCGATGTTTTGTGCAACCGGGAAATAAAATTTGATGTTTTCATGAAAATCGCCCTTTCATTAGGGGCCGATTTTGTGGCTACGGGGCACTACTGCCGCAAAGGAGAAACCACGGTTAACGGAGAAACCGTTTACCAACTCCTCTCCGGAAAAGATCAAAACAAAGATCAGTCCTATTTTCTTTGTCAGTTATCCCAGGAACAATTGGCTAAAACACTATTTCCAATCGGGGAACTTCAAAAATCTGAAGTCCGTAAAATTGCTTCGGAACAGGATCTTGTGACCGCAGATAAAAAAGATTCCCAGGGCTTATGCTTTATCGGGAAAGTCCGTTTACCGGAATTCCTTCAGCAGAAATTACAGCCAAAAGAGGGTGTTATTGTAGAAATAGAATCAAATACGGACGTTTACCGCAATCAGCAACCGGCTTTCAGCAGCAAAAAAAAAGAACTCGAGTTTCTGTCCCGGAAATACTCCTACGCTCCTGCCGACGGAAAAGTGGTTGGTAGGCATCAGGGAGCACACTATTTCACCAAAGGCCAGAGAAAAGGCCTTGCCGTGGGAGGTACTCCTGAACCTCTTTTTGTGATCGAAACAGATGTAAATGAAAATATCATCTACACCGGGCAGGGAAAAAACCATCCGGGGATCTACCGTTCGGGCTTATTTGTTTCCAATGAAGAAGTGCATTGGGTTCGGCAGGATCTTAAAATCAATGCAGACGAAGAATTAAAGGTAAAAGCCAGAATAAGATACCGACAGCCATTGCAGGATGCTACTTTGCACCAAACAGGAAACGGAATGTACATTATTTTTGACGAGCCGCAGGCATCTATTACCGAAGGACAGTTTGTAGCCTGGTATCTCGATGATGAACTTGTAGGCTCTGGTGTAATTTCATAACTTTTCACCAAAGAGATTTTCATGGCTAACAGAATTACAGAACTTTTTAATATAAAATATCCCCTCATCCAGGCCGGAATGATCTGGGCGAGCGGTTGGAAACTTGCCAGTGCAGTGAGCAATGAAGGCGGACTCGGAATAATAGGTGCAGGTTCCATGTATCCTGAAGTACTCCGGGAGCATATCCAAAAATGCCGGAAGTCGACGAACAAACCCTTTGCAGTAAATGTTCCCATGCTGTATCCCAACCTCGAGAAGATCATGCAGATCATTATTGAAGAAGGAGTGAAAATTGTTTTCACCTCGGCCGGAAATCCAAAAACCTGGACCTCCCATCTACAGGAAAAGGGAATAACAGTAGTTCACGTGGTGAGCAGCGTAAAATTTGCACTGAAAGCAGAAAAAGCCGGAGTAGATGCCGTAGTAGCCGAAGGTTTTGAGGCAGGCGGACACAACGGAAGGGATGAAACCACCACGTTCACCTTAATTCCCATGGTACGGGAGCAAATCAATATTCCATTGATTGCTGCCGGGGGCATTGCCACCGGTAAAGGAATGTTGGCCGCCATGGTTTTGGGAGCCGATGCGGTGCAGGTAGGAAGTCGTTTTGTAGCCAGCAATGAAGCCAGTTCCCACCCATCCTTTAAACAGCGTGTGGTGGAGGCTAAAGAAGGCGACACCATCCTCACCCTGAAAGAACTTGCTCCCGTAAGATTACTAAAAAATAAATTCTTTGAGGAAGTCACCCAATTATACGCTACCAATCCTTCCAAAGAAGACCTGATCAAATTACTGGGACGCGCCAGGGCCAAAAAAGGTATGTTTGAAGGAGATCTTGAACAGGGGGAACTTGAGATTGGGCAAATCGCGGGATTGATCCACGACATAAGACCTGCCCCCGAAATTGTTCAGAATATTATTAAAGAATTTGAACAGGCAAAAGCAGAAGTGGCATCGCTTTAAGAGGCAGGCGCCACCCATAATCTGGGAGTAAAAGCCAGGAAAAATTCGGATAAAGTACTCCGGAAAGAATTGACAAATAATTTAGAAGATCAAAAAAAGCTCCGGATAAGATTATTTAGAATATCCTTTATACTTTTCCATTTCAGATTTTACAAAATCCCGCCATTTTAGTTCCGCTTCCCTGTTAAGGCTATGATTACTTTCTGCATCATATTTTTGCTGCATCTGGTGGCTTTGGGTCTGAATCTTTTTGTAGATAGCCTGAAGCTCTCTTTTATATCCTTTACCAATTTTATATTCCCGCAGCTCCTTCCGAAGTTTTCGCGCATGAAGTTCGGTAATATCGAAATGCATTTGTTCATGACCTAACAAATACTCACTTCGCTCCCCTTCTTTCACCCACGAATGTGCCGGAATGAAATATGTGTGGACTTCAAAATCAAACTCAATATGTTTATCTGATTGTTTAACCGAAAGCGAATGTGATATGCCGGAATTGGTTTCTGCGTGAAACGGACTCTCCAATTTAGGCTCCCCCTGAAAAAGACTCCAGACCAGCGGATTGTTCTCTTCCCAAGGTATCTTCTCCTCTTCTTCCTGAGCAAAGCCCACAGCGCTGATAAACAGAAAAGCAACAACAATTAGTCTAAACATAGATTATGGATATTGTAAAAACCAATTGAAGCAAAACCCAGGCCAACTCCGGAAAATAATTTAAAGAAAAAACGCCAACTTAATTGGCGTACTTAAAACTGATATCAAGTTCAATATCGGGATGCAAACTATACAGAACAGGACAGGTTTTGGCAGATCTTTCTATAAGTTTTGTCCCTTTCTCATCATAAGAAGAAGGAAAAGAGATTACCACTTCAATTTTAGAGATGCGACGGGGATCGGCAGTCATTGTCTTGGTTACTTCGGCTTTCGTACCTACAATATCCAGGTCATGGTCTTTTGCCTTAATCCCTATAATGGTAAGCATACAACTTGCCAAAGCAGTGGCCACAGTGTCTGTTGGTGAAAAAGCTTCACCTTTTCCGTTATTGTCAACAGGGGCGTCTGTAATGAAATTGGCGTTACTTTTAAGGTGCACGCATTCTGTTCTTAAATCTCCGAGGTAGGTTACTTTTGAAGTCATTATCTGATTACTTTTAATTCCATATTATCCCCATACGCCATAATGTAAATTGCCCTGTTAAGAAAACCTCCTGTTGGAGTGGCTCCGTAATTAAATTTATTTTCCACATATTCCGTGGTTAAATCCTCCTTCATAGAGTCGGTAAGACTTTTAGCAGTAGCAAGTCTCAAAAGAATATCATAAGTTACATCAAAACCTCTTACCGCATACGTATTAGGCACCACTCCATATTTATCAATATATTTTGAGATAAAGTAGTTCTCCTTATCCTTATTGTATTCTTTATCTACAGATGGAAAATGAAATTTCAATTTACTCAAATGCCTGTGAGAAATATTATCACTTTCAAAACTACTGGTTTTATTAGTAGTGAAAAGCGTTATATCATAACTATCTGCCAGAGAATTCAGGTAAGAGGTGGCATTACTCAATACTCCAATGCTACTTCCTTCTAAAATCACCCAGTTTGGCCTCCCTTTAACCAGTGCAGACGCTACTTCATTTCTATTCACCTGACTTCCGCCGGGATTCAATGCTCTGGCCCCCGGAAGGGAAGCCATTAATTTTTGCCTTTTAGCCGAAGAAGAAGCATCTGAAATGATTACGAAATTCTTTCCTGCTGAGTTTTCCTGAAGGTAAGAGATCATTACATCGGTTAACATTTCATCTGTGGGTCTTGTCTGGTAGAAATTATCCATTCCACCAACTTCTTTCTTGGTAAGAGGTGATATCACAGGCACTCCGCGATCTCTTAATTTACCGGCTGCAGCTTCGGCTGTAGATTGTAAAATTGGCCCGATAACCGCATCTACACCCGAAAAATTATTGGTATTTATAATATGGTTTACTTCCATAGCATCCTGCTTTGTATCGAATATTCTTACATTAGTAGATAATCCCAATGTTTTCGCCGAATCGATCGCCATCATCACTCCGCTGTAGAAGTCTAGGGAGATCTGCATCACCTTATCCTTTTTGATCTGCGATCTGGCATTGGTTGTAGTATCGGTACTTTTTATTTGATCCAGCTTAAAAGGCAACATAACCACAAGATTCTTTGTATCATAGTTGGATATACGTTGCTCCAGGTTCACGATATCTTCATCGGAAGCATACACAGTTTCCACTCCTAATGTTTCGCGGTTCGGGATCTTTAACACCATCCCTGCTTTAAGGCCTTCGGCAAGCGCAGGATTTAATCCGATTAAGGAATCTTTGCTAATTCCGAGTTCACGGGTGAGCGTAAAAAGGGTCTCCTGGGGCTCCACCAGATAATATTTAAACAAACCACCTTTAACATCAATAACTTTTTCTGTAGCCCCGTTGGAAACTTTCAAAACCATTCCCGGACGAAGTTGATCCACCCCCGGATTCAGCCGGTTCAGTTCTTCTATAGAAATATTATACTTTCTGGAAATTCCGTATTTACCCTCTTTAGGTAAAACCACGTGTTCCTTAGCAGTAAGGTTCAACGGATTTTGAGGTGACTCATCAGTTTGGAATTTCTCATTTGGAACTTCAGTTGCCACATCGGCGACCTTCTGAAGGCTCACCGGAATCCTGATCCTTTCCCCTCTTCTTAATTCTTCGGAATACAAATGTTTATTAAAGCGGCGTATATCCTCAATTTCCACATTGTATTCCTGGGACAGACTAAAAAGGGTTTCTTTCCGCTTTACCCGATGGGTTTCAAACTTAGCATTTTCCTCTTGCTGCGTTGCCACTCCCCCCCCCAATGGAACCACAATTTTACTTTGCGGGCTAATTCCGTTACGGGCGTCGGGATTTAATTTAAAAATGGTTTCTTTGGTAACATTATACTTTCTCGCTACACTTTCTACTGTTTCCCCCTGTCCTACAATATGATACTTGTACTGTTGTGCAAAAGCAGAACCAGAAAGCATCTGAAAAAATAAGAAAAGTACAATTATATGTCTCATAGGTATTTTTTTATTCCCACTCAATCGTTGCGGGCGGCTTAGAGCTAATATCATATACAACCCTATTAACGCCTTTTACTCTGTTAATTATTGTGTTGGATGTTTTTTGTAAAAAATCATACGGTAAATTCACCCAGTCTGCAGTCATTCCATCAGTAGATTCCACTGCACGTAATGCCACTACCTTTTCATAGGTTCTCTCATCGCCCATTACCCCTACAGAACTTACAGGCAGCAAAATAGCACCTGCCTGCCAAACTTTGTCATACAGCATCCAGTCTTTTAATCCCTGGATAAAAATATGGTCCACTTCCTGTAAAATACGAACTTTCTCTTCGGTAATATCTCCCAGGATCCTTATTGCAAGTCCGGGGCCCGGGAAAGGATGTCTTCCCAGCAATTCACTGTCAATTTCAAGTTCAGCCCCCACTCTTCTCACCTCATCTTTAAAAAGCATCCGTAGCGGTTCCACTATTTTCAACTTCATAAAATCGGGTAAGCCACCTACATTATGGTGGGATTTAATAGTTGCTGAAGGTCCGTTTACAGAAATTGACTCAATAACATCGGGGTAAATTGTTCCCTGTGCCAGGTATGTCACATCTGTAATTTGGTGAGCTTCATCATCAAAAACCTCAATGAACGAATTCCCAATGGCTTTACGTTTCTCTTCAGGGTCTGATATCCCAGCAAGAGCATCCAAGAAGCGTGCCGAAGCATCTACCCCTTTTACGTTTAGCCCCATATGTTTGTATTGGTCAAGAACACTTTCAAACTCCCCTTTCCGGAGCAATCCGTTATTCACAAAAATACAGTATAGATTTTTTCCAATCGCTTTGTGCAGCAAAACAGCAGCAACCGTAGAATCCACGCCTCCGCTAAGACCCAGAACCACTTTATCATCTCCCACTTTTTCCTTTAATTCTGCCACGGTCATATCCACGAAAGCCTCGGGCGTCCAGGATTGTTCCACTCCGGCAATATGTACAAGGAAGTTCTCAAGTAGCTGTTTCCCATCGGTAGAATGATAAACTTCGGGATGAAACTGAATTCCGTAGGTCTCTTCGCCATCAATTCGGAAAGCCGCATTCAGGACATCGGGCGTACTTGCCAGCCGAACCCCGTTTTCAGGTAGTTCCTTAATGGTATCACTATGACTCATCCACACCTGTGAATTTTCAGTAATCCTATCAAAAAGAGCTTCTTTGTCTTTTATTACAGAAAGATTTGCTCTCCCGTATTCTCTGATTTCTGAAGCTTCCACTTTTCCGCCGTTAAAATGCGCCAGATACTGGGCACCGTAACACACGGCAAGAACTGGAAGTTTCTTCCTGATTTTAGTCAGATCTGGATGCGGTGCATCTTCTCCCCTTACAGAAAACGGACTCCCCGAAAGAATAACCGCTTTGTAACTGGAAAAATCCTCTGGTAAGTTGTTGAATGGATGAATTTCGCAGTAGATATTGAGCTCTCTAACTCGTCTTGCAATTAATTGCGTATACTGCGAACCAAAGTCTAAAATGAGTACGTTGTTTTGCATGTGCAAAAATAGGAATTTGGGGCAATAATAAAATAACAAAGCTGTTATTTTATACCTTTAACGCTAACTTTACCCTCAGAATTACGAAATATATTGGATCCATTATTTTCTCGATAGCTATTGTGCTGGCTGCATGGTTTTTAGGAGATGCTTATGTAAGTCGTGCCAATCCCGATGGTGTGATTTCCGTAACAGGCTCTGGCAGTGAGAATTTCACTTCAGATCTTATTGTGTGGGATGGACAGTTCAGCCGCGTAAGCCCAAACCTTGAACAGGCTTACAAGGAGCTGAATCAGGATAAAACGTCCGAAAAAGTCAATAGAATCATTAACAACATTAGAACCAAATCATGAAGAATTAAATGAACTAATTCAGAAGAAACTAAATATAGTAGAGAATGCAGGAAAAATAAGGTCATTTCTTTTTATGTAGAGAGTAATAAAAAACACTCATAATCAAAGAACGAACTTTGAAAAATAGAATAGCAGGAAAGACAATATTTCCCAGACTACATATAAAGTTGAAAAAAAGATGATGACTTTTGGTCAGATAACTCCTAGCACAATAGAATCATTTAAGGTGTTATTACAAAGGAAAGATTATAAAAACACGGGGCTGTAAATTCCCTGTAGCCAAAAATTGGCACCTTCACTTTCGGAAATAAACATTCCCAAAACTTCTTTATTCACATCTTTAATAATTCCCAGAACATTATAAAGTGCTTTATGGGTAATCCTCCCTCTACTTTAACTTTACAATGTATCGCATCGAGCCTTACAATGCAGCAGAAGGGTTCTAAGGACGATTCTGCCAGGCTTTTACATCACGGTAACTCAGCCAAAACAGTATGGGAGATACCGGTATCATATATTTTTTTGATATGCATGGAAATGTCCCTATAAATCATCCCCAGTCCGTAAAGGCTAATGATCTTTTCAGAGAGGTTATCCGCTAAAACGGTCTACCGATTCTTGACCAGTTCCGGTTCAAAGCTAATTTGGCGATCCTGGGGAGGGTCAATATCAAAAGTTCCAAAGCCACTTTTAAGCTTTTTCTTTCCCTTGCCGTTACGTTTATTGCCACCAGATCTTTGCTCCGAATCTAAATAAGCGTCCATCTCCGCCTGAAAGGCTTTCTCGATGACATTCTTCAGCATTGGTGCAAATGCACCATCTGAACCAAAAAGGCTTTTGCCAGACAAAAACTGATCAAGCACTTCTTCTCAAACTCTTGTTGTTCCTTTGTTGTCATAATCCTGACTGAATGAAATTAATAAATAATTCTATTCAGACAGAGCTTAATTTCATACAGAAGGATTAGAAGAACAATTCTTACTAAAGATTCCTTGTGTATTACATCACTCTTTTTCAATTACAAGGTTCAAATAGCATCTGAACTATTCTGAAAGTACTAATTCCACCATACAATGAGGTATGATATGGCAAATTTTAGTTTTTTATTACCTCCACGTTCACCTTCATCGCTTCTCTACGCCACATCCTGTTTGTTATTCGTTTTAAAATTTCGTTCTACTTACCTTTAATATCAGGAATAATTTTCATTAAGTTCTGCCACCCCTACCTGCTTATCATGATTTTTTAATTCCCCTAAAAGCCTGTGAAAGTTATCGTTATGTATAAAGAGGTTATAAAATTTATTCTAAGTTGTTTTTTCATGCAAGTATTATCTTCTTACATGCACTTCACCTAGACCCCATAATATCCTGATTTTCATTCTAAAGCTGCATATTTGTCCATCTAAATTTGTCACGAAGGGGTGCGTCAACTTTTATATTAGGTATCGTGGAGAAAAGTCTTAAATCAGCATCAGCAGTTTCAGATTATTTCCATTCAATTGGTGAGACTTCTTTATCAACGCTTTTAGGTTTCTCATGAATAGAAACACATACTAAAAAAGAAACAATACGTCTAAAACTATATTTTCCTTACCGCAAGGGTAAATGATGCATATTAAGAAATCTTCAATAGTCGCAAAATCCTTTCAAAAAAATATGAATTCTAGTATTTCATCTGATTTTAGTGCATTTCAACGAATATAAAATCCTATAAGACAGATAGGTTTACTTGTATAAAAAATTATATACATACGAATTTTCAATTTCTTTTTACGACATTTGCCTAAGTATAAGTCAAGTAATATAAATTTTATCTAAAAAAGATGAATGATAGCTTTATGAATAATAAGTTTCATGTTATTTGAAAGTTTTTTCTTACAAATGTATAAACTTCGAAGAATAGGTTATTAATTTAATATTAGAACTTGAATAAGATTTCACAACAACAGAGATATTTAACAAAAAAGAAAAAACAATGTGTAAAACCGCAATAAATTTAATAATAAAGATTTTGTTAGCAGTACTGATCTGGGCGATTCTAACAGCGGCATTCTTTGTTTTGTAATTTATGTGCTAGGCACTACAGATTCAGATAGGGATAATCAAGCTCCGCCTGTTTGATACCATACTACTTTCTTTTAATAGATAATAATATTTGATTTAGCACTGAGAGGTATTCCAAAACCTCTTAATTACTTAAATGATTCAGCTTCAAGTTAAAACATTCCTTGATTTTGTTGGATGTGAATTTAAAAACTACCTCTGCGTCTGAAGACCTTAAAGAGGCACTTTTTTCCTTAGTACAGGATCAAAGAACTAAGAGCCTCCAAATATAAAATAAGCGCACAAGATTAGCTATACCTTTCTACTTAAAGCAGGAAGAGCCTGACTGCTACATAGAATAGATCACTACAGCATATCATAATAGTACCCATTTTTACCTTTTATTGAGATTTTATCATTTTAGAGATTAGGACACTAGAAGCCCCAACTAGTCCTGAAAGGCGAATATAAGCTCAGCAACGAACTTCAATATCTTAGGACGATAAATCTTTTCAAGGAAAACAGTCCTTTACAGAGGGATTGTATTTTATGAATAAATGTAACTATACAACATGTTTTTCAGTTGGGCCGTGTAGTAAGTTCGTTTCTTATTGTTCAATTATTGTATAAAACTTCTACGAAAGTATACAAAAAGTAATTCAGGATTCTGTAGATACTCTCTAAATCCTTATTGCGTGTACTGCGAACCAAAGTCTAAAATGAGTACGTTGTTTTGCATGTGCAAAAACAGGAATTTGAGGCAATAATAAAATAACAAAGCTGTTATTTTATACCTTTAACGCTAACTTTACCCTCAGAATTATGAAATATATTGGATCCATTATCTTCTCAATAGCTATTGTGCTGGCTGCATGGTTTTTAGGAGACGCTTATGTAAGTCGTGCCAATCCCGATGGTGTGATTTCGGTTACAGGCTCTGGCAGTGAGAATTTCACTTCAGATCTTATTGTGTGGGAAGGACAGTTTAGCCGCGTAAGCCCAAACCTTGAACAGGCTTACAAGGAGCTGAATCAGGATAAAGAGACGGTGCGACAATATCTTTTGGAAAAAGGCATTAAACAGGAAAATATTGTGTTCAATTCTGTACAAACCAATGAACAAAGGGAAAACCAGTACCAGAACGGCAACTACGTAGGCAGCATTTTTAAAGGCTACGAACTTGTTCAATCTGTAAAGATAGAATCAAATGATGTGGAGCTTATAGAAGATGTCTCCAGGGAAATAACCGAATTACTGAACAAAGGTGTGCAGTTTAATTCTACACCACCCCGATATTACTACACCAAAATTGCCGATCTGAAAATCGAAATGATCTCCAAAGCTACCGAAGATGCCCGACTTAGAGCTGAAAAAATTGCACAGAACAGCGGCGGAAGCCTTGGCGAGCTAAAAAGTGCAAATATGGGCGTTTTCCAGATCACCGGCCAAAACAGCGGCGAAGATTACAGCTGGAGCGGCGTTTACAATACTGCCGACAAGAAAAAAACGGCATCCATCACCATGCGCCTGGATTACGAAATAGACTAGTAAAGCTCCTGAAACTGCAGAGCTTTAACCATTTTTTACCAGTCGGCATTCTTTCAAATTTGTATCTTGAAAGAATATAAACTGTGTGAAAATGAGCGTACTGACTTGCGAGTGGAAAAAACTGGCATTTGCCAATTATATCTTTCCTGCAGAAATTCTGGAAAAATACCTTCCTAAATACACCAAACTGGATTACTTTAACGGAAAATGTTATGTCAGCCTGATAGGATTTCAGTTTCAGAACGTGAAGATTGCAGGAGTAAAAGTTCCGTTTCACACTAATTTTGAGGAAATAAATCTGCGATTTTACGTAAAGCGATTCGACGGTGCCAATTGGAGAAAAGGAACGGTTTTTATTTCTGAAATTGCAGACAAAGCCGCTTTAAGCAGCCTTGCAAATTCTGTTTTTCATGAAAATTATAAAACCCTGCCTACCAAACAGGAAGTAGAGGAACACAAAGAATTCCTGAAAGCGAAATATAGCTGGCAATTTAATGAGGAATGGCAGCACCTGGAGGTGATAAGTAATACCCTACCCACTCCCTATGCTGAAAACAGTGAAGCTGAATTTATTCTGGATCGACCTTATGGATATGGAAAACATAACGAAGAAGAAACCAACGAATATAAAATCTCTCATCGGGACTGGCCCATTTATGAGGTACAGGAATACAGCATCAAAGTGGATTTCACCAAAGTATTCGGACCTGCATTTAATGTACTAAATTCGGCTACTCCACATTCTGTGATCCTTGCAGAAGGTTCTTCGGTTTCTGCTGAAGACAGGTTGATGATTGGGTGACCGGAAAAATAAATTCCAAATCCTATTATAAAGTAAATACTCCATTTTTAAGAAGTATTTGTTGTCTTGATTCTTGTCTCTTTTTTCACGCATAGACGCAAAGAAGAAATTAAATTAGAGTGCTTTCAAATTCCAGGGTGAATAGCGCTGCTCAAAATCTCCTCTTTCACAGAAATTACCAATGATTTTATAGGAGCTTGAATAGAGAATTCAACAAAAAAGGGATTTCTCGATCTCCCCGCCTCCCTATTAATCGACCATGCTCCTCTGAGAGGACAATCGGAAGATATTTTTAACTGGTAATCTTTTTCTCACGCAAAGACCGAAATTCTTTTCACCTTTAGGTTCCAGGCTAATCGCATAAAATAAAAAATCCTGCAAGATCACAAGACCTTGCAGGATTATATTTTCAAATTCAATCAATTGTCAAATCTTCCAATTCGAAAATTATTCCATCGAATCCAGAATAATATCTATATCCTCTTCGGTAGTTTCAGGGTTTATAAAACAGAAACGGGAAATTGTTTCGTAATCATCTCCTTTTCTCCATTTTGTCGGAGTTACCAGCGCCAGACCTTCTTTATGATTTTTATAGGTCCAGTCCCTATATTCCGAAGGGCTCCAGCCTTTTCTTCGGAATAACACCACAGATAAACTTGGAGGCCTTACCAGCTCAAGGTTCTCCCGGCTTTCAATTTTTTTACCAGCTATTTGCGCAAGTTCGATTCCGCGTTCGATAGATTCGCGGTATTTATCAGTTCCGTGCATGGCAAGGGAGAACCATAAAGGCATTCCTCTCACCCTACGGGTCAGCTGAATCTGATAATCGGCCGGATTAAATCCTTCGGCTCCTTCATCCTTAAAGATTTCCAGGTAGGATCCTTTTTGAGAATGAGCTTCTTTAGCTAGTTCGATATTTTTGTAGATCACAGCCCCACAATCATACGGTGAAAAAAGCCATTTGTGAGGATCTATAGTGATACTGTCTGCTCTTTCAATTCCGTTGAATAGATGGCGTACAGAAGGTGCTGCCAGGGCACCGCCTCCATAGGCACAATCCACATGAAGCCACAGGTCTTCTTTTTCACAAACATCTGCGATAGTATCCAATTCATCAATAATCCCGGCATTTGTCGTACCGCCGGTAGCAACCACAGCAAAAAGCCTTTTCCGGTCTTCTTCTTTTAGTTCAGAGATCGCTGTTTGCAAAGCATAACCCTGCAGGTTTTCATCGGGACAGTCAATAATTGCCACATCTGCATCCATAACTTTTGCCATGGCCTGAACAGAGGAATGCGCGCCGTTAGAAGTAAGCAGCAGGGATTTCAGGTTTTTATTTTCAGTGTTTCTGGATCTCCAGGTTTCGCGGGCGGTCACCAGCGCAGATAAATTAGCGGCCGTTCCTCCACTGGTAAATACTCCAAAAGAACCTTTTGGTAATCCGGTGAGGGAAACCAGCCATTTCATCGCCTGATTTTCACAAAAGATCCCGCCGGCTCCTTCCATCCAGTAAGCTCCGTGAATACTCGAAGCAGCTGTTACAAGGTCAAACATGATCGCTGCCCTGCTGGGTGCCGCCGGTACAAAAGCCAAATGTCTTGGATGATCAATAGGCACGGTAGCCTTCACCAAAATATCTTTGAACATTTTAAAGGCTACTTCTCCGCCTATTCCTTTAGGGGTAACAGTCTCTCCTACCAGTTCAAAAAGTTCTTCTTCTTTCTTGGGAGCACCCAATTCGGGGGTGACATTGGAAATCCGGTCGATCGTATATTTCATGACGTCTAAGGTCATTTCTACCAGATCCATGTCTATTTTATGCATTTTAGTCAAAACGAAATAATTTTAAAATTGTGGTCTAATGGTTGTAATTCCCGGAATAATTCGGCCATAAATTGATCGCCGTATTCCAGATAAAATTCTGAAAAGTTGTGGTGTCGTTCCTGTAAACTCTGATTTGGGAAAAGCTCATTTTGAAGATCGGTAATCCTGGTCACCTCATCCTCCAGTTTTCTTTTCTGGGCCTTTAAAAGCCGTTTCTCAAGATTATCAAGTCCTTTTAGCTGTTTCACTTCCTGAGCTTTTACCGCACCTACAAAGGATTTATCGGTTTTTTCTGCCAGCTCATACATCTTCTGAAACTGTTCCACCAAAAGCTTTTTCTGAGGTCCGAAATCAATATCAATATTGGAGATTTGCCGTACTTTTTTATTGATCAATTCGTGTTGCTTCAGGAAGAGTTCTTTATTCGAAATATTCAGCTTCCGCCGCTTTTCATCCTGCTTTTTGGTCTGGATTAAAGCAGAATTCCGAAGTAACAGAATCGGAAAAGGTATGTCGACCGCTTCAAAATAATCCTTCAGTTCGAACCAGTACGCCAGTTCTCCACCACCTCCAATATAACACAGGTTTGGCAGGATCACTTCTTCATATAACGGACGTAAAATGACATTCGGACTAAATTTCTCGGGCTCACTTTCCAGCAAATCCAGTATTTCTTCTTTGCTCCAGGAGATTTCGGTGTCGTGCACAAAGTATCTTCCGTCACGTTCTTTAATACGTTCCCGAAGGCCTTCAGCAAGGTAAAAAAGATTGATCTCCCTTGGGTTCACCTGCACCCCATATCCCATCTCCGCTAAAGCCTCCGCTTTAGGAAGTGTGGCTTCGTGGGATTTTTGAGCAAGCAATTCCTCCTTCATATAAGGAATAAAAAACCGCTTCAGTTCCCTTTCGTGTGCATCAACAATGACGAGTCCGTGGTCTTTGAAAAGCTCGTTGGCAAGATAACGCGTGGCATCGGTCAGATTGGAATGCTTCAGGTAAGCCGCTTCAAAAAATTTCTTCAGTGTTTCAGCTTTTTGACTGCTGCCAATTTCTGCAGAAAAAAGTTTCAGGACTTCTTCCAATCCTTCTGTAGCCAATTCGCCTACTGCACCTCCGTCTTTTTCACTCTTCGGTGGATTCCACTGGAATTTCTTTCCGTGGAGATTGAAAAAGTTAATTTCCTCAAAATCGTGATCCTCCGTCGCCAACCAGTAAATTGGCACAAAATTATTTTCAGGATATTTTTTCTTTAATTCTGAAGTGAGATTTATCGTGGAAATGATCTTATACAAGAAATACAACGGGCCCGTAAAGAGGTTTAATTGATGCCCTGTCGTGATGGTAAAAGTATTATTTTCAGCAAGGGATTCTATATTTTTCGCTGTTGCTTCTGAAACATCTAAATTCTCATATTGCTTCTGAAGCACCTTTACAAGGGTGGCACGTTTTCCCTTCTCACCTGAAGCAGAATCGTTAAAAGATTTTCCTTTTTCTTCCAGCTGCCACTTGAAATTTTCTAGCTTCGGAAACCTGTGATAAAAAGGTTTCAGCTCCTCTTTCTCGTTTAGATAATCGCTGATTAGCGGCAAAAAATAATTGGTTTCAGAATACGGAATACAGTCTGTCGGCATAGAATTTTATTGAAAATGTAAAGATACCGAAGTTAAAGATTTTATACAGCTAATTTTAATTAATTCCCGCCGGTATGCTATCTTTACTCGTTTAATTCTGCTCAAAAGAAAATATTAGATGAAAAGATCACTACTACTTCTTACCGTTTTATTTCTCAATTTTCAGTTCGCTATTTCTCAAAATATTCAATCTCCTGAAAAATTCCTGGGGTATAAAATTGGAACCCAGTTCACCAGGCATTCCAATGTTGTAGATTACTTTAAATACATTGCCGAAAACTCGGTTCTGGTTCAATACCACTCCTACGGAAAAACCTATGAAGGCCGCACCCTCTCCTACGCCATCATTTCCTCGGAAGAAAACCTGCAGAACCTTGAACAGATCAGGATTCAGCATCTCCAAAACACGGGCCTGGTAGAGGGAAATGCTGCAGGGGATCAACAAAAAGCAATCGTATGGCTGAGCTATAATGTCCACGGTAATGAGGCTTCCAGTACCGAGGCTGCTATTAAAACAATTTATGAGCTGTTGACTTCCCGGCAGGAACTCCTTGAAAACACAGTAATAATCATAGATCCTTCTGTGAATCCTGATGGCCGTGATCGCTACGTGAACTGGTATAAGCAGGTAAAAGCAACTCCTTATAATACGTCCCCTGCTGCCGTTGAGCACAATGAACCCTGGCCGGGAGGACGTCCAAATCATTATCTGTTCGATTTGAACCGGGACTGGGCCTGGGCAACTCAGATTGAAACGCAACAACGCCTGAAGGTTTACAATCAGTGGTTGCCACACATTCACGTGGATTTCCACGAGCAGGGAATCAATGACCCCTACTACTTCGCTCCCGCAGCCGAGCCTTTTCATGAGATCATTACTCCTTTTCAACGCGACTTTCAAACGGAGATTGGCCGTAACAATGCAAAATATTTTGACGAAGAAGGCTGGTTGTACTTTACAAAGGAAAAGTTTGATTTGCTGTATCCAAGCTACGGCGACACCTACCCTACCTATATGGGAGCTATTGGGATGACCTTCGAACAGGCCGGACACGGACGCGCCGGACTCGGAATTGAAACCACCGAAGGTTACATCCTGACTTTAGTGGACAGGGTCGAACATCATTTTACCACTGGCATCTCTACGATTGAAGTTGCAGCTGCCAACGTTGAGCGACTGAATGCAGAGTTTCAAAAATTTTATCAAAATCAGGATCTGGAGACGAAAAGTTATGCTCTGAGCGGAAATCCCGATAAAATTGAAGCCTTAAAAGATCTGCTTGACCGGCACGAAATATCCTATAGTAATGCTACCTCCGGAAGGATAAGAGGCCATGATTACACAGAGGACAGGCAGGTAAGAAAAGATACTCCAGAAAATACTTTGGTAGTAAACACGAATCAGCCGAAAGGAAAAATGGTGCAGGTATTGTTTGAACCTTCCGCTAAACTTGTGGATTCACTTACGTACGACATTACCGCCTGGAGTCTTCCACATGCTTACGGACTTAATGCGATTGCCAGCACCAGGGAAATCTCCGGGAATCCTTCTCCTGAAACACCTTCCGTAAATAACACCGCCAATCCTTCTGGAGCAGGTTATATCACGAAATGGAACAGTATGCAGGACGCAAAATTCCTGAGTGCATTGCTGAAGGAAGGAATTAAAGTCAGGTTTACAGAAGTAGCATTAGAAAATGCCAATGATCAATTTGCTCCCGGAAGTCTGATCATCACCAAAAGCGACAACCGAAATTTGGAAGATTTCGATTCCAAACTGATAGCAATAGCAAATAAGTATAATAGACAACTAAGCGCTGCCAGCACAGGATTCGCCACCAGTGGGCCAGACTTTGGTTCATCCAGGGTGAA
>JACLAD010008225.1_pt1 | contig 42188 bp, 57 predicted proteins | sample 8027901 | NCBI WGS metagenome assembly JACLAD01 (sample SAMN15725071, study PRJNA655200) | protist metagenome | isolation source: fluorescence activated cell sorting (FACS) single amplified genomes of... | place: Spain: Blaines Bay Microbial Observatory, Mediterranean Sea | collected 2016-07-05 | reverse complement strand
AAGATAGTCTTACATTAGCGAGTATTACTATTCAGAATTACTTCCGTATGTATAGTAAGTTAAGTGGAATGACTGGTACTGCTAAAACAGAAGAAGAAGAGTTATATGATATTTATGGCATGAAGGTTATTGTTGTTCCTACTAACAAACCTTCTCAACGCATTGATTTACCAGATACTCTTTTTTTGAATAAAGAGGCTAAATTTCAACAGATTATAAAAGATATAATGAGTAAGAATAAGTCTGGTCAACCTATCTTAATTGGAACACCAGATATTGAAACATCAGAGCAATTATCTTATATATTACAAAAAAAAGAAGTTCTACATTATGTTTTAAATGCTAATAATCATGAATATGAGGCTCATATTATTTCTAAAGCTGGATTGAAAGGAAATATCACGATTGCTACTAATATGGCTGGTCGTGGAACTGATATTAAATTAGGAAAAGGTGTCAAAGAATTAGGCGGCTTATATATTATTAGTGTAGAAAAAAATGAATCTAGACGAATTGATAATCAATTACGTGGTAGAACGGCAAGGCAAGGGTTACCTGGTACTACTAAGTTCTATGTATCATTAGAAGATACTATCTTTAAGAAACTTGGCAAAGACTATATTAAAAACTTAACAAAAGGATTATCTACTAATTCTCATGAGCCAATTACAGATATAAATATATTGAAAGTTATTGAAGAAACTCAACAAAAAATAGAATCTAATAACTTTAATACTAGAAAGAACCTACTACAGTTGGATAATATCCTTAACGAACAACGTGAGGTCTTTTATAAACAAAGACTAAAAACTCTTCAAACTACAAAATTTGAAGATATTGTTAAAGATATGATTAAAAATGTGATATCTAATCTTATAAAGGAATTTACTAATGAAGATATGGTTTTTGAAGATATTGATTTAAAATCTTTATTACAAAGTTCAAATATCTTTATTTCTGAAGAATATAGAATTGATATAGAATCTTTAAGAGATAAAGAAATTGACGACATATCAAGTATCTTAGTACAGCAGTCTTTGAAATCTTATGAAGACTTGAAAAAGCATATAAAAACAGAAGATTTTAATCAAATACAACAATCTATTATTTTGAAAATAGCAGATAAACTTTGGGTAGACCACATTAATAAAATGGATTATTTACGACAAGGAATTCATCTTCGTGGATACGGTCACAAAGACCCTTACGTTGAGTTTCGTATCGAAGGTTTCAACTTATTTAATACTCTTATTGCAGATATTGAAAAATCTGTTGTTGCCACTATTATTAACTACCGTAATTATGATAGAAATTAAAAAGGGAGAAATTAAGTCTCCCTTTTAGTTTTTTCTATTATCATATATAATTTAATATAAAACTTTAATAGGAGGTTTCAAAAATGTCCTTATTTGACGATATTTCTGGAATTGCAAATAGAATAGGCGGTATTCATCGCTCATATAAAAATTACTCAGAGCCAACAGCAACAAGAGAAGAGTTAGATTTACTTTACAAAGAATCATCAAAAGACCCTTTAGATGAAGAATTTGAAAAATTATTTCATAGAGATTATTCTAATTTAGAGCCTGGTGATATTATCTCTATCACCAGAAGTTTATATGACCATTTTGGCGTATTTATTGGTGATAATAAGGTAATTCACTTAAATGAAGATAAAACAGTCGTAGAAACCAATATAGAAGGTTTTAAAGGCAATAATGAGCTATTCATCATTGACTTCAATAAACTTCGTAAATTTTTTAACAATGAAGAGCTTCTAAACAACTATTTAGTAAGCATTCAACAAAGCAAATTATTTAATACTATTAATAGTGAATTTAATGACTTTAATCCACAGGATACTGTTTACAGAGCAAAGTCTTTATTAGGCTTAATCGATGAAAATTTAGATTTTATTAATAAAGAGCATTTCGCTGTATGGTGTAAAACAGGAATTAAAGAATGTCCACAATCAGTTCTTAGACCAGTAAGACGAAAATTTATTTAAAATAAAAATATTTAATTCAACAAAAAACGCAAGGTGTAATCACCTTGCGTTTCTAATTATTTAAATAAATACTCAAACTAACTTAGTTACTAAGTATTTCTTTGCTTATTTCCTTGTATCAAAGTAATATCCATCTGTACCACGCCCATTATAGTAACTTTGTTGATAACTGTGATTTAATTGCTTTCCTTTTTGTATGTTATGAATTTTTCGTCCAAGAAAATTATATATTTCTTTTAATTTAACTTCCGCTTCATCATTTAACTTTTTAACAGTCTGCATAGTTTCTTTGTCTGATGGTATCCATTTAACATCATCATTATTCCATTGTTTAATAATATTTTCACGTTCATTAATAAATCTAGTAATATTTAATACTGCATTTTGGTCTGTATTAATATCTACTGAATGCACATAACTATGTAATTTTTGAGTCACTTCAAATAACTTTTGAAGAAGAACTCTATTCTCTAAATTTGATTTTTGGTTACTCACCTAAATTTCACTCCTATCTATGTCCTTGCTATCCTTATTATAATATCTTATTATATTAAAACAAATCTAGTAATGTTAATAAATACTAATAAAAAAGGTCTTTTTGTTTATATCTACATTAAAATTTATAATATTTTTTATTTGTTCTTTTTGAGACATAATACGATATGTGTTCGTATGAAAGATGCTAGTATCTCCACACTCTTCACACTTGACTTCTTGCTTATTTGAACCCATCATGTATTTATAAATATCTTTTATCTCTTCATGACAATGTGGACAACTTATGATACGCTCTTGTTGTTTTTTCATTATACTAATTCCTTCCTCATTCTAGTTCATTTAAATTATACTACAGAACTAGTTAAACTTCTACAGAAATATACCTTAAAATAAATTCAATAATTCATTTTTAGCTTTTTTAGTGTATAATAAGTTTATACAATTATAAAGGAGAATTGATATATAATGTCTTTAATTTTCACCTCAACTAAGCATCTAAACTTACAATCTTTTTCCCCCGATATCGCAGAAACATTAACTATCATTCCTAATGATGTATTTAAATGTTCTTATGAATTACACGGAAATACACAATATTTAAATATTGAATCAGAAACCTTTAAAGCTATCGTTTTATTTTATGACGGAGATTTTGACCATTGGTATATTGAAAGTAAAAAAATAGATGATAGATGCATGATTAAACAAAGTAAAGAAAAATCTCTTATTAACTTAAAAGAACTCTTCAATACATATCAAAAACATGTCAATTATATTAATGGGTTTTTAAAAAAATAATTAAATAAATCGAGGTATTTATTTATGTTTCAAAATTTAATATATTCTATTTAAAATATGCTCTCTTATTTATAAGTAAAGAGCATATTTTTATTGTCATTTTTTTAAATTATATTTATAATATAAATATAAGATTGTTATTAAAAAGGAGTGTTTTAATTATGCCAGCACAATTAAAGATTATGGATTTTTCACCTAGAATTTTCAAAAATGAAAAGGTTATTGTACAAAAAATGTTAAACAAAACAAAATTAAAAGAAAATAATAATAAGTTTTATGAAGCTAAGTTAGAAGAATCTGACTCTAAGGATTATCGTGTTGTTACAAGATATGGTCGTATTGGAGATAGTGGGAAGATAGAGCATCGTTATTTTACTGAAATGGTTGACCTTGATACCGCTACCAAAGCTTACACAAAGCTTGTTAATTCTAAAATCAAGGGTGGATATGAGCCAATTGATGTCATAGATGATGATACTAGCAACAATCCAGTTAATGTAAAAAATTTACCCCCACTAGATAAACTAATTGTTCAGTTGTATGAAGAGGCAGTCACAGCTGTTCGTCAGCAAGTTGAAACCCCATTAGGAAAACTAAGTCTAGAGCAAATTAAAAAGACTCAAAAAATCTTAGATGACCTTTATAAAGCTATAACTAATGGAGTTAGCCATGCTGATTTAGAAGAATTGAGTAGTAGACTATATACTAACTTACCACAAAAAAGTCCTAGCAGATTAGAAAGACTTCCTATTATTGATACTTTTAAACAATTAGAAAAGCAAATTGAGTTATTGGATATTATTAAATCCCTTGTGAAAGTACAAGGCGCTTTAAATTCCGATGCGAAAGCTAAATATAATGCTACTGGTGCTAAAATTGAAATATTAAGTAAGAAATCAAAAGAATGGAAACGTATTGAGAAATATATCACTGAGACGGAAAGTAAACATCATAATGTTAATGTTCATGTGAGAGAAATTTTTACTGTTGAAGTTGACGGAGAATCAGAGCAATTTAATCCAAAAGGACTAAGAGTTGATGAACTCTTTCATGGTAGCCGTTCAGCAAATATATTAAATATTTTAACAACTGGTCTACTAATTAAACCCAAAACAGCTATTCACACTGGTAGTATGTTTGGTTCTGGAATTTACTTTGCATCAGAAAGTACTAAATCTACTCAATATGCTCAAAAGTGGGCTAATAATAAATTTGATAGTGCATTTTTATTAGTATGCGATGTTGCAGTAGGAAATATCAAAGAATATGATGACGCACAACCACATTTAAGTAAACCACCAAGAGGCTATGATTCAGTTAAAGGTGTAAAAGGTAGAAGTTTACTACATGACGAAATTATTGTTTACAACAAGAATCAAGTTAAAATCAAGTACATTGTTGAATTTGTCACTAGTAGAAAGCGTAGATAATAAAAAACAGACTAAGTATTTACTTAGTCTGCTTTTTTATACCAATATTAATGTATCCCTTAATGTTTTATATCTTTTGTCTTAAGTGGGTTTTCTCACTATATATTTCATAGTCCTTCTGTAAATCAAGGCTTTATGGTGTATATAAAATATTGAAATCCTGATGTTTATATAGTTTAAACATATTTGGCATAACAAGTCATTCAGTAATATCACTTACTTTTTCAGTATATTATATATAATTCTTCTTTCAACAACGACAAGAATAATATTCCATACTATTAATTTGAATTAAGTCTTTCTAACGATAACTCATAAAATTCTATATTTTTCTCAAACCCAATAAATTTTTTATTTAATTCCTTCGCTACTTTAGCCGTAGTACCTGAACCAGAAAATGGGTCTAAAATAGTTTCTGATGAAGGAAAGCATGTAATTAAGTCACGAACTAACTCTTCTGGAAAAGCCCGTTTAAACTTTCCTTTTGTTCCTACCGCTCCCCAATCCTGTCTAGTAAAAACATCGTGATGACTAATGATATTTTTAAATTCAGTCTTTTTTGATTTAGATAACCAGTATACTCTTTCCGTTTGTGGATAAAATCTAATTTTATCAAAATTAGGAGAGCCGTTATGCCATACTAATTCTTGTTTAATAATGAAAGGAGTTTTATATATCCATTCATAAGGGCTAATTTGAACGCCATCTTTAATTCTATTTTTATGATTGTACATAATGCTACCAGTTTCCTTTAAAACACGATAACACTCATTTAGTACTTCTATTTGCCATTCTTGATATTCGTCTTCTTTCATATTGTCAAAGTATGTATTAGTATTTTTTCCTCTTGTATGATGATATTTTCCTAAGTTATATGGGGGAGAAGTCACAATTAAGTCTATTGAGCAATCTTCTAATTGTTTCAGACCATCTAAACAATCGATATTATATATATTATTAAATTCCAATGTTTTTTCCTCCTTGCCTTTTTATTTTATCACTAATAATTTATACTCTCAAATATTCTTATTATTTATAAAGTATTTGTCAATTTGTTTATTACTTCCTATATATTATAATAATTCTATAGGAATAAATAAAACTTTAATTTGTATAAAACTAAATATTATATTCTAGGAGGAAATAATATGAGCAAACTTACTCATGATTATGTCATTAATATAGCAAATGAAAATGACAGTATTGGCTATTGGTTAAGCAATTTTACTGAAACACCTTTTTCTTTTGAAGGAATAACATTCAATTCTGGAGAATCTTTTGTGCAAGCAATTAAATTTGATACATTAGAGCAACAGAAGAGTGTGGCTATATTAGAAGGCTATAAAGCTAGAATGAAAGGCAAGAAAAAGACTAAAAAATTATCTGAAGAACCGTTTATTACTTGGAATGGAGAAAGAATTGAATTATTTACGGATTCTTATTATGAACTTGTTTACCGTGGGTTATTAGAAAAATTTAAACAAAACCAAAAAGCTAAAACAGCGTTATTATTATCCGTAAATCATGAAATTATTTTTGATAATGGTTTTCCAGAACCTAAGTTTAATACTTTACCAAATGAGATGTTTGTAGCAATATTACAAATTATTAGAGATGAATTATTGTCGGAATATAAATATTAAAATATTTTGATATTCTGTAATAATTCTGTCTGGAGGGCGATAATATTGTTATGAAAAGTTCTCAATCTCTAATTACTACATACATACTATCATTTATCTTATTCTTCATATCAATATTTATTTTAGTTGGAGAATTTAAAAGTTTTAACTTATCTAAAAATAATTTTTTATTACTTCTGGTTTTCTTAATAATAACGGTCGTTTTTAATTACTTTAATACATTTAGTAAGAATAGAATTGATAAGGATAATAATAGTGATAATTTTATTATTAATGCCAATTTTAATTATCCTTTTATATTTTTAACAAATCCTATTTTTGCTTTTATCTATAGTGTTGGATATGGAGTTATTTATTGGATACAATTTAAAGACAAAGAGAAGGCTATTTTTTATAGCCTACAAACCTTTATTGTAGCGTATATACCCTATGTCTTTATTTTTAAAATAACTATCTCTAAAGAATTACTATTAACACCTAAATTTTTAATACTATTAACTGTGTCTTTCTTAATTAGTATTAGTTTAGAGAGACTAATGAACATAATATACTCATTTATTGAAGGAGAAGGTTTTTCTTTTGAAGATGTAAAAATATTATTCTTATCTGGTTATATTCCAACCTTTTTTATAGCGTTATTTACAACACCTATTATTGTATTTGTTTATAATGATTTTAGTTTTAGTGGATTATTATTTCCAATCGGATTAATATTTGTAATGTTTTATAGTTTCAAATCTAATATCAATAAACAAATGGAACTAGAAGACTTCAAAGAGAGGTCATACAGAGACGGTTTAACTGGATTGTATAATCGTAGGTACTTAGAAGAGTATCTAGATGAATTATCCCCAAAGTCTGAAAATATCGCTGTTATTATGATGGATATTGATAAATTCAAATCTGTTAATGATAATTATAATCATTCAGTCGGTGACCAAGTATTAGTTCATTTTTCTACAATTTTAGAAAGATGTGTAAGGCAATATGATATGGTAGCTAGATATGGGGGAGAAGAGTTTACTATTATTTTAAGACAATTATCCCCAGAACAATCAAAAATTGTTGCTGAACGAATAAGAGCATCTGTTCATGCTTCCTACGCACCAGTCGATTATAATGGCTCTATTACTCCTTTGAGATACACCACTAGTTTAGGTTTGTTTTATTGTCATGAACATAGAAGTTATCACTTAAAGGATGCTATTAAAGAAGCTGATAAACTACTCTATGCATCAAAAATTGGTGGTAGAAATCGTGTCACTAGTAATATATAAATTTTTCCAAAAGAGAGTAAATTTACTCTCTTTTTCTGTTATAATATTAATAAGTTATAATTTATATCTCAAATTTTTGTGTTTTATAAAAAAGTGTTATAATTTATTGCACTTATATATAAATAGAGTTTTCTAAATATTTAACTAGAAATAGTTTCCCATATGTACGACTGTGGTAAGTATCAACAGGAGGGAGTTACCTAAAACTAAATATTATTGTTAATTGAAGGGATGATTGTCTATGTTAGTAAGAAGAGGAGATGTGTATTTTGCAGATTTATCACCAGTAAAGGGTTCAGAACAAGGTGGAGTTCGTCCAGTTGTGGTGATACAAAATAATACGGGGAATAGATTTAGCCCCACGGTAATTGTTGCAGCAATTACAGCACAAATTCAAAAAGCAAAACTACCAACTCATGTTGAAGTACATAAAAAGTACGGATTCGAGAGAGATTCGGTAATATTGCTAGAACAAGTACGAACAATTGATAAAATGAGGTTAGAAGATAAAATTACTCAGTTGCCAGAGGCTATAATGAGTAAAGTAGATATAGCATCAGAAATTAGTTTTGGATTATTTAATCAAGAAAAAGCTAACGCTATGGATGAATTAGCTAAAGCTAAGAAAGAGATTGAAAGACTTAAGAAGAAACTAGAATTGGAAGGCATTTTAGTCTAATAACTTATCTACAATATCTACAATATCTATAATACCTTTTATAATTTTTATACTTATACTTAACCTATTGAATCAAAAAAAATACCTAACCTATGGAAAAAAGTAGTGATTATTAATCACTACTTTTTTTCATTATCATTTAATTCATTTTTAATACGGTGCTGAATTACTTCTTCGTAATTTTTATTTATTTCAAACCCTATAAATGAGCGACCTAAGTTCATTGTAGCAATTAAACTAGTTCCGCTACCTAAAAATGGGTCTAAAACAGTGTCGCCTTGTTTTGTAGTTAATAAGACACATCTTTCTACCAACTGATTAGGATAAATAGCTGGATGGTCTAATTTTTTAGCTATATTTCCAGCCTTTCTAAACATTAACCACATATTTCCATTAGAGTGTATATCTTTCACTAGATAATCTCTTGGTAACTCTACATTGTATACCTTATGACTATCTATATTTTTTACAAACCACATAATATACTCATATCTATCTGATAACCCATATTTATTAGGGATACCAGAAGGCTTATTCCACATAATTATATCTTTTAAGATAAAGCCAATGGACTGCATATGACGAATAATATCTTCTTGAATTAAAACCATTTCTTTATTTTTAGTTAGAGTATTTACATTCACAAACATATTGCCGTCATCTTTTAAAACTCTATAACACTCTTTCCAAACTAAGTTAAGTCTATCATGGTAATCTTTATATCCTTCTTTATACCCTATTTGTTTATCATGATTTTTGTAATTCTTTAAATCCCAATAAGGAGGACTTGTAACTATTGTTTGAATAGTTTTATCTTCAGTAGTATTCATATTCTCACTTGATTGATAATTAATTAAATATGATACTTCTTTATAATCCAATGTATTAAGGATATTGGTATCAGATTTTTTATGTACAGTATAAAATAAATTAACTGGATTCCTAATTATAGTTTTTACATTTCTCTTTTCATATTGAAATTCTTTATCTGTAAAAATTAGAACATTATCATTTACTTGTGAAGAACATAAAATAATCCGTTCCAAGATTTCATTCTTTGTTAAAGGCTTGTGTTCTATTGTATTTGCTTTACCGTCATCTACTTCTCTAATCCAAGAGTTTCCAGGGTCTTTTCCTAGTGGATGATATCTTTTTGCTCTTTTTCCCCAGTCTAAATGCGCCCACTTATGCTTTTCTCTAATTGGGTCTTTGTCAAAATAAAATTCTTTTTCTTTTGAAAACAATAATATATATCTATAACGAGAACTCATAAAGTTTTCTTCTGAATCATTTGCTACATACCATATAATAATATTTCTTAAAGATAACCCTTTCTCTTTATAATAAGAAATAATATTGTAAGGCATCATATCACAGTTGTTTTTATAATTATGTTGTGTGATAACCCATAAAGAGCCATTATCATTTAATTGATTAGTATAATCATCTTCTGGTAGGTCATCTAATTCCAAAATTATTGTTTGATAAATTTCCAATCACTTCACCAACTTCTAAAATAATTTATAAAGCACTCTTACATTATAATTTTTTTTACTAGTATTATCAAATCACATTATAATTGAATTTACTAGTTTTTTACTTATAATAGTATTATACAGTTTAAAGATAGGAGTGCTAAAATGTTTAATATATATAATGTGGATGGAGTAAAAGGTATGGATGAATATCTAGAAGATAATTCTGTAAAATTACTATATGGCTCTCCACCATACCCAAACGCTAAAAGGGATTATGGATACTGGTCAGAAGAAGAATGGACTGACTTTATGAAGGATTTCCTTACCACAGCGTACAAAAAATTACATAATGATGGTTTTATTGTAATAAATGTTAAAGCAAATAGGTTTAAACCTAAAAAAGCCACTTCTAAAAGAAGTCTTGTAGTAGAAAAATTAATGATTTGGATGGAAGAAGAATTAGGTTTATATTGTGTAGATATTGAAATATGGTCTAAAACCAACCCTATGACAACTGGGCTACGTGCAGCTTGTCAAGATGCTTATGAGCAAAACTTATGGTTTTCTAAAAATGCTAACTGGGAGATTAATTTAGACCCTATAAGAAGACCTTACCCAGAAAGTACATTAAAAATGTACGAACGTGCAACATATAAACCACGAAAAAATGGTGTGGGATACATATCTAAAACAAAAAAAATTGAACCACACCCACTAGGTGCTTTACCTACAAATGTTATTTTAGGACCCGTAGCAAACAATAGAACTAAACACCAAGCCGTACAACCTAGTTATTTACCAGAAAGATATATTAAGGCTTGTACAAATGAAGGAGATTTGGTTATAGACCCTTGGAGTGGTTCTGGAACAACTGGTATGAAAGCAGTTGAGCTTAATAGAGATTTTGTAGGATTTGAACTAAATGAAGAATACAGTGTATTAAGTAAAGAAAATATCCAGAAAATCTTTGATAATCAAAATAATAAAGAATAATTACTTCCTTCATTTATTTTTACACAATAAAAAGCAGTAACAAGATTTTACTTGTTACTGCTTTTTATTTTAAATTATCTCTTAACGCCATCTTTTACACTTAAATCGCCCAATATATCGACTTCTTGACCTTCCACCTTAAACTTAATTAAATTGAATAATTCTTCATCAGTGTTATCAAATATTGTTTTTGTTAGAGAGTCCATAAACATTAACTGACCAGTTGAACCTGGTATGTACATTGATTCTTCATTTAAATTTAAGTATAAAACTTTATCATCTGTTAATTCCACATCTAGTAATTCCACATTCTCTGGAATAGTTGAATACAGTTCTTGTTGATTATTAGTTGGTGATGTTTTTAGTAGTTTAACCATAGCGAGAATGCTTTCTTTCGCAATTTCTTGTTGTATTTTTTGACTACTAGTATCAATTTCTGCAGTTAAGTTTTCCTTAATCAAATTTTCAGCATTACTATCACTACGATAAATAGCAAATTCAACAATTTCTTTTTTATTTTCTACCACTTGTGTTTCTTCTTGTTTTGGCTTTTGATTTTGTGTATTGGTCTGCTCTTGTGTATTTGTTGTATCTCCTTCTGAACAACCAACTAAACCGAATACTAATAACGGTATGATTAAAAGTGATTTTTTCAAATGTTACACTCCTTGAATAAAAAAATAAAAGAGATGATTTTATTTTACATCATCTCTTTTATTTTATACCATATTAATCAATATTAAAAATCAAAGTCTAGGAATTTATCTACTGCAGATACATCTGTATTACTTTGATTATTTTCATTAGTGGAAGTCGATACTGATATTTCCATATAATCTTCCTCTTGCTGAGTTGCAGTACTCTTAGATGGTTGTGGAATTTCAGACTTTTTATTAATCATTTTAGGAGATACCTTATCAATTTTATTTTGAATAGGTGAATGTTGATTACTTTGAAGTATAGGAGAATCTATACTTACATTTTCTCCATTCTGAATAGCTCTAGCATAATAAAGTAATGCTTGTTTACAAATCCTACTTCTATCGCCTTCATCTATATTCTCTAAAAAATCTATTGCTTCTGAATACTTTTTTTGGTCTCTTTTTCCAAATTTGAAGTTAATATGCATGACTGTCACCTAATCTAGGACAGAAATTTTCATATACCCATAACCACTATCAATTCCAGCTGGAATTACATCTTTACCCTTAAATTCATCAGATTTTTTAAGTGTTCTAGTGATTGCTTTTAGATAACCTAAAGAGTTAGATAATTGGCTATTTGTATCAATTTCTTTTTGTTTGTAGTTATAGTAGTCATATAGAGCTGCACCGCCACCACCAGCTACAATAATACTTTTCATATTTTCAATTGTCCATAAACGGTTTGCGTTTTGCATAATTCTGTTAGACAAGTCTCCAAGTGCTAAACTCTTCTCAAATTCAAAATCAATGATTTCACCATTAGCAATTTCATACTTATCAGTATTATAAACTCTTTCAACTTCTTCAATACTAATAATACCGTTATTATCTTGAATAAACTGTTGAATACGTTGGTGAACTACATTCATACCATCTTCTGTTTGTTCAGAACCTAAATCCTTTGGCTCACAATCACGAATATATAGTAGGTTTGTAGTTCTAAATCCAGTATCAATAATACCAACGTGTCCCTTTGCTAATTCTGGTCTAGCGACTGTTCCATCAATGTTAAATAACTGATTTAAGAAAATACCATATCCTTGTGCTGTTGCTTTTGATTTTAAGATATTAATTCTCTTAGTTCTTCCTTCCCAAGGACCCGCATTGAAAGTAATATCCATTGTACCTGGTAGATTTTGTTCATATTCATGTTTTAGTTGACCTAAGTGTAATAGTGGGAGACCAGTCATAACAACAAAATTAGCTTCATCTTGGTCTTCTCTTGTCATTAAAGCTAAAGCAGTATACATAGCAATACGACTTCTAATATCGCTTACACGGTCATTCGCCCAAATATAAGAAGGTCTAACACCATCAATTGCTAAATCTCCAAAGAACATATGAACTTTTTGACCCTTTTCATTTATTGCTGTTACATCTAGTTCTTTTAATAAATCACTTTTCTTAGCTTCCCCTAAGTCTCTAATACTTCTTTCAATTGTTCTCTTGATACCACCAGCTGCTACATTATGAAACTTCATAGTTCTTACTTTTTTATCAGTGTTTTCAAAATCTAAAGTTTGCTGTTCATTTGCATTCATTATTAAAACCTCCAAATTTATGTACTATATTTTTAATAAAGATAAATAAATTTTAATAAAGTTTATTAAACTTTATTAAAAATAAATAATCTATATTATATTTTAATACAATTATCATATTTTGCAAATATTCACTCTTGCTAAAACCATAAAAAAAGAGAAGTTTCACACTTCTCTTAGATTATCATATTATTATCTACTTCTTCTTCTGAAGGTCTTCCTAGTAAATATCCTTGTCCTAAATCCATTCCAAGTTTCTTAACAACATCTAATTCTTCTTTTCTTTCAATTCCTTCTGCTAAAACTAGAATGTTTAATTTTTTGCATAATTCAACAATAGTTTGAATGATATTATATTTAGAAATATTTTGGTCACAATAACTTACTAAATCTCTATCTATTTTAACATAGTCTGGTAATAACTGATGTAATTTAGATAACGAAGCATAACCAGTACCCACATCATCCATTGCTACCATTGTTCCACTTTGACGATACAAATTAAATGTTTTTTTAAGTTCATCTATATTTGACACTTCTTCTGTTTCTACTATTTCAAAAACTAAATTAGAATAAGGAACAGAATAAAAATTAGCAATATTAAATGTTTTATTTAAACTTGAATCTGGACTATGTATAGTGGAAGGCAAGAAGTTAATAAATATCTTTAAGTCTTTATTGACTAGTTTAGCGGCTTTCATCACACTTATTTCTCTTGCTCTAACATCCAATAGATTTTGCATATTCAAATCTGTTGCTGTTTCGTAAAGAAGCACTGGTGGTACTATTTTCCCGTTTATTTTTCCTCTTAAAAGAAATTCATATCCAAATAAAGTATTATTCTGTATATTGTAGATAGGTTGTATTACAGAGTACAATTCACCATCTTGTATTAGTTTGATAATATCCTTATTAATAATATTATGATAAAGCTCTACAAAAGGAAAAGAATCGCTTAATACTCTCATAACGTCATCACTATAAAATGAACATAATAGATACCTTCTGTTATAAGGAGTAAGTAATTTATAAATAGAACGTAAAATATACTCTAAGCTCTCCATATTTGAATAAGAAAACATATAAACATTATTATAATGCTCAAAAGGAATTTCCAATTGTGAAAAAGTAGAATTTATTTCTCTAGATAGATTTTGTTCTTTCGTCCAAACGATGATTTTTCCACTTGGAGAAAAATCAAATTTTTGCTCATCCATTTCTTCACCCCAAAAATATAAATAGTTAATTTAATTATATAATAAAAGACAGAATAATCAATTTACCCCGACATCATCTAAACCCTACAACTCAATAATAATTTATATTTTTATCATATACAAATTTATAATATAATTTATTATATAGTAATTAATTTGAGTTTATCTAGAAAAGGAGAGATATTTATGTTAGTTAATTTAAATATTGCATTGAACAAAATCAGCATTTTAAAGGAGATTTTAGATAGTAATTCTCCACTATTAACAACTATCGCTAAAAATAATCAAAAATTTGGCTTTGTCTTTGAAAGCGAAGAGATTGTTCTTATCCTAGATAGCGGTCAAGAAGATATGTCTAAAGTTCAACCTATTCAAATTTTGGAGACTAACTTTGGTAGTTTTTACCATCTTTCTACACCTTTCTTAGTTAGTAAAGAGAAAATAACTATCTTAGACATCACTTCTACTACAATGTTAATAGAATCTTTTGAGGAAGAAGTGAAATTATTAAGCGAACTTAACCAACAGGTTATGTTTACTAAAAAGAAATTTGAAGATATTTTAAGTTCAAGAAAAAATATTTATGCTAAGACAGACTTAAGTACTGATGATTTATTAGATTTATTCAACTACGCAAAATCTAAAAATCTAACAGATTGGCAAAAAGAAATCACAGATAAATTATATATCAAGTCAAAAGAAACAGTTTAAATTAAAAAGAAACAGTGGATTAAAGTATAAATCCACTGTTTCTTTTTTTATAGATACTTATCAATATTATCCAGATGTTGTTGATAATTAACTGCAAAGTAAGTACGTGTTCCATCCCCTACAAAGAATAGATACTTTACTTCTTCTGGAAAGAAAGTAGAAGTTAAAGAATCTCTAGAAGGATTGTTAATAGGTCCTACTGGAGTTCCTTTTTCTAAGTAAGTATTATAAGGTGAAGGAGTTCTAACATCTTCCTTCGTAGGTGCTGTATCTATATTAACAGCATACATAGCTGTAACACAAGACTGCAACTTCATATCTCTGTCTAGTCGATTTAAGAAAACACTAGCAATCTTTTTGCGTTCAGAAGGGTGATTAGATTCCTTCTCAACTATAGATGCAATAGAGATTACTTCTTGAATAGAGCGATTTAAGTTAGATTGTATACTTAACTCTGTCACAAAGCTATCCATTTCTTTAACCATACCTTCAACGATAGATTCTAAGTTTTGTTTATTAGATGGAACCTTAATACCCCCGCCTAAAAGATATCCTTCTAATAAATAACGCACCTGTTTTGGCTCTTTTGGTAGAACCGAGTATTTTGCAGATAACTTTTGATAGAATTGCTTATCGTTAGCTAACTGCATTAATTCATTTTTTGTTCCATATCCTTGCTCTTCAAACCACAAACCAAGATGTTCTATTTTTAAACCTTCTGGAACTTCAATAGAAACTAAAGGAACGATTTCCTTTTTAGCCTCCATATTTTTCGCAGAAGTAGCTGCTTTTGTAACTGTCTTATTAGCAACTTTTTCAATAGAAGGTTTTTTACCTTCAGAATTTAAAGCAGATGCTTCAGCGGTTAAACCACCATTTTGATTAGCAGTAATATTTACAGCAATTGACAATAAAACAAGTAAAGCCACAATTTGCAGCTTCAATTTTTGTAACTTCGAATTTCTTCTTTCACTATTATTCATCATATCAAACACACACTCTCCTTTTAATTTTAATAACTCTAATTAAATACATACAAATTAATTATAGTATAATTTTTATAAAAATATAATTTTATAATATATTATTATAATAAAATTATCAACAAAAAAGGATGCATAAGCATCCTTTATATAAATTATTATGTATAACAAGGCTTTATCTTTACATCCTCACACCATTGTTGTATGGATATAATATCAATGAATCCAGTTTTATAATCAATTACATTTTTATCTTTTATAAAGATTAAAGTAGGACTAGTTTCAACATTATAAAGTGTAAATATATTATCAAAGTTGCTTTCATTTATTTGAATAGTCTTTATATCATTATGTAAACAATCTACATCTGATAATATTTCTGAAAACTTTTTAGAAACATTATGTTCTTTATAAAAATACAGCAATAAGTATCCATCTTCATTTAAGAGTTCATCTAAATGTTGAGTTGTTTTCAAATAAATCATTACATTAGTCTCCTTATTTCATAAATCAAAATCATCAAATAAAGTAGGCTGTTTTTCTAACTCTTTAATAGTAGAGTAACTTTTTCTATGATAAGGTGTAATACCATGTTCCTTTAACGCATCTTTATGGTCTTTGGTATTATATCCTGCATTTGTAGACCATTTATAAATATCATTAAACTCATTACTTAATTGTTCCATTTTTTCATCTCTATAAACTTTTGCTATAATTGATGCCGCAGATATACTGTGCGAAAGAATATCTCCATCTATTATAAATTTTTGATTAGTATCCACATCTACTACTTCTGTTCCGTCTACTAATAAATAATCTGGTATAATCTTATTCTTTGACCTTCTTACTAAATCTTCTATTGCATACTTCATAGCCAATCTCGTAGCTTCCTTGATATTAATTTCATCAATCACTTCGGGACTAACTTCCCCTATACCATAAGATAAGCAATTTTCTTTTACTTGCTCTTCGAAGTATTTAAGTTTTTTCTTATTAATTGATTTAGAATCTGTTAAACCTTTTATAATAAGACCTTTTGGCATTACTACACAAGCAGCTACAACTGGACCAGCACTAGCCCCACGACCAGCTTCATCTATTCCTCCTATGAATTGGAACCCTTCTTTCCAAATAGATTTCTCAAACTCTAAATTATCAATTGGAAATGTTATTTTCCTTTTTTTAGCCATTTTTATCACCGTCCTAAAATATGTACTCTATAAAACTTTACTTGAAAATTAGAAAATATCAAATCATGATATAATAAGAAGTAATGACTTTTTAAATGGAGGGTTTTTTATGTCTAAAACTAAAGTTAAGGTTAAAACAAAAGTCAAAGAAGTAAAAGGTTTAGAAATTAAGTATCAGCATTTTATGGAGGCTTATCAGAATTTTAGAAAATTTAAACCTAGTCTTGTTGACTTTCTTCTTATGACTATTTTAGTTTATTTAATTAATCCAAAGAATGAGTTAGAGTATAACTCCAAAAAATTCTTTATTGAATTTTCCCACAAACTTTTAGGAATAGGTAGTGGTTTATTGCTTTTCGTTTTAGTATCATTTGGCTCTAATTTTAACTTCCAATATACAACGATTGCATTCTGTCTCGCTCTTTTTATTGGATTTTTACCTATTGTTAGTTATGAGTTAATTCAGAAAGAATATCAACTATCAAGTGTATTTAAAAAATTTCATATTATTAAAGACAATACTGCGTTAGTATTGAGTGTGTAAGAAAGCATCCTTTTTGGATGCTTTTTTGCTTGCATACGTACTAATTTTATAATATAATAAATTTAAGGAGATGATTACTATGTTAATGAACATTATTGTAGGATTTACGTATTTTACAATTCTTTTATTTCTTTTTTCAAAAGGCTACAAATATTCTGTAAAAAAACTATCTAAGCAAATGGATGAATTAAATAAATAACTTAAAAATGTGCCAAAGATACTTAGAGATAATAGTATGTATAAAGAACTTTTAAAGAAATAAAGAGAAAACGAATAACTAACAAAGAAAATAAACAAATCAAAATAATAATATAATAAAAAACACTATTATAGATAAAAAATAACATATTTTGCAGAAAAACTTCATTTTTAATAAAATGACTTTTTTCATTATTCTTGCTTGTATCTAATGATTACTTCTTTTCTACCCGATAGATATAAATGATGACTACTTTGACGCTGATACATTTTTTCTATTATTGCTACCCGATACGTTCATTACGTTTTATATATACGAATAAAGCACTAGGATATCCTAGTGCTTTTTATTTTATCTTTGTATGAATAATACGATGTGGAAACAAAACTACTTGCTCTTCCTTTACAACATTTACATTGTATATATATTCTTTAAATTTAAAAACCCTTTTAGAAGAAGGTATGATTAAGGAGTTTTCATTTAACTCCTTAGTGGATATCGTTAAGGTCTCTCCATCATATATTACATCAATTTCATTATTAAATTCTAAATATGGAATTTGGTCTTCTAGTATCTCTTCCCCTTTAAGTTTGAACTTTCCATTGTTGTCAAGTTCTTTAAACATTTTTTGATATCCTTCAACTGTTCCTTCTCTACCTTGTAAGAGACCTTCAACGATTATGATATTACTATTTATTTCATAAGGTGTTATTAACATTATAATCCCCCTCAATACAAACTCTTATTTATATTATAACAATTTATGTTTACAAATTATCACTTTTATTAGATTATGGGGAATTTCTTACTTTAAAAGATTACTATAAAAAAAGAACCCTTCTGTAAGAAGAGTCCTTAATTTTTTATTTCAATTTTCCAATATCGTTAAAAGGAAAGACTTTCAATAAGGCTTTTCCTTCGACTTCTTTTATATTAACAAAAGGAGTTTCTTCCCATAAATGAGAGTCAAAACTATCATTACGGTTATCTCCTAAAACAAATATATGACCATCTGGAACAGTTACAGGACCATAGGTATAATCCATAGTCTCATAAATAAAGTTTTCTTCTTTTGCTTTTCCGTTTATGTATAAAGTCCCGTTCTTGACTTCGATAGTATCTCCTGCAATGCCAATAACACGCTTTAAGTAAATGTTTTCTGTATCTTTAATGGGTGGATTAAATATTACGATATCTTTATATTCTAGGTTATCCTTTGAAAATATTTTAGAGACAAATACTCTATCATTTATATTGATTGTTGGTATCATTGAACCTGTTGGGACAACTGGAACAATAAATAAAAACTTTTGAACTAAGAATCCAACTATTAAGGCTGTTGCCATTATAGGAACCCACTCTTTTAAAAATAACAATACTTTTTCTTGAATACTTTGGAAAGATAATTTACTTTTCAAAATAGCACCTTCTTTGTCTTTTACTAGATAGCAGATAATCATTATTATACATATAAAAATATGATAAAACAATATTGCAAAAAGAAAAAACCCTTACTGTTGTAAGAGTTTTATTTTTCATATTTTTTAAATACACCATTTAGGCGTGTTACAGGTTCTTCTCCTGTGTGATTATGTGTAATTTGAATAATATTTATTCTCTTAACATTACCATCTACCTTAACGAAAACGTCTTGCCCTACTTGGTAAGGATAACTACTTTCAAAAGATTCTACGAATTTTTCTTGCTGTTTTAAATATATTTCATATTTTGTTTTACTCATTGACATTCTCCTAAGAATAAAATTATAACAGATTATTTATAATATAACACTACTAATAAAGATACTCAAATTTCCAACTATTATAAACCTCATCAATATTAAAAATTGCAAAATTGGTTTAAAATTATAATATTATAATAGATATATAATTTTTATAGTATAAATTGGGAGGTGTTTTAAATGAGATATGTTGTTCTCAAATATATTCAGCCGTCACAAATACTGGGGAGAAGTATCTATACAAGTGATGGTAGGGTCCTTTTAAAAGAAGGAGTGTCTTTATCTCCATCACTTGTTCGGCAACTGGATAGAATGGGTATAACTGCTGTATATATACAAGATGAAAAATTTCAAGATATAAAATCAGATGACATAGTTAGTGAAGAAACTAAAATAAACACTATTAGAATACTATCTGAGTCTGTTAAATGTATTCAATCTGGTAGAGATTTTGATATGAAGGATTTTAATCATACAACAGAAAATATTATTTTAGAAGTTCTAAGAAACAAAGACACTCTTATTAATTTAAGTGAAATTAGAACAAGTGATAACCAATTATTTATTCACTCTCTTAATGTGTGTATAATGTCTATTATTTTGGGTATGAGATTGAAATTAAGTGGAAAGCAATTAGTTGAATTAGCTACTGGTGCTTTATTTCACGATATGGGAAAGGTAATATCTGATAAAGATTTAGATAAACACCTTCTTAGTAAACCAGAAATTCAAGACCATACTTGGAGAGGGTTTTATTATTTAAAGAAAAAACCAGAAGTAGGAATACTATCAGCTCACATAGCTTTGCAACACCACGAATACTACGATGGCACTGGATATCCAAGAGGAACAGAAGGGAAGGATATTCATATCTATTCTAAAATTGTTGGAATTACAAACTATTATGATAACTTAGTTTCTCATTTTGGTGAAGGTAAAGGAAAAATGCCCCACGACGCTTGTGAAGAAATTATGGGATTAGCAAACCATTATTTTGACCACTTTGTTGTCTGGGAGTTTTTAAGAACTATTGCCGCTTACCCAAATGGAACAACTGTTCGCTTATCAACAAATGAAATAGGAGTAGTAGTAGACCAGCATAAAGGATTACCAGCTAGACCTATTATTCGTGTTTATAAAAAGGGAATTATGGATAACTTAAGTGAAGTAGAAATTCGAGAAGTAGATTTAGCGAAGGAAACAACTGTATTTATTGTTGAAGTATTAAACGAATAAATCCACATACTAACATATAGTAAGTGGATTATTTTTTGTTTTATAATTTATTTTTAAAGTCATTTTTTTCATCAGAAGACATTTTATCATATTCATTTAATAATTTTAAAGAATATAATTTAATAATAGATTGAAAATCAGTTTTATTAACATTTTCTTCTTTAACGATATCCAACCACTGACTTGTAATAAAATCATTTGTCTCTTTCAAGACACTCTCCTTATACACTAAGTCTTTTTCTTCCCAATTATAAATAATATTATTATCTTGTATCACTCTATTATGAGAATTAAATAACTTTAATTGATTAAAAGAAATAGTTGGTCTTGGATTTCTGTCTGGATATCTTAGCTTACCGTCAATCGCATATAAGTATTTACCAGTTAATATATCACATTTATCTTTATATCTTTTAATGAAAATACACCAACTATCTGTATCTATTTGTTTTACACTAGAACCTAAAATCTGGTTGTTTTTCGTGGTTTTAATTTCTATTTTTTTATATATACTATTTACTCCATCCGTAATTAAAAACAATAAATCTGGTGAAGTGTATATTTTATTTTGAGATTTTAAATTCTCTTTTATGTCATTAGTGATTTCACTTTTGATTAATACCTTATGTATATGGATATCCTTTAAATCATTGTATGTATAAATTATATCATTTATATTTAACTGTGAATATTCACTAGTAGTAAATATATTGTGTAAATTATTACTTACAATATAATTTTTAATAAACATATTAATATGACTATCAATATTAGCTTCGTCTATTTGGAAAGGAAGTTTCGCTATCTCTTTATTTAGAAATTGCAATCCCACTTCTAGTTGATACATATAAATATATAAAAATTTATCTACCTTATCTATAAAAGATAAATTCTCTTCCAAAGCCATCAGTTCCTTTTCTGTTTACTAGTTAGAAATATTATATAGCAGAAAAGGAAAAATGAAAGTTTATATATTTACAATAAATACTAAAGTAAACTATATAATATTATTCATTAACCCAACTATTTATTTTATGAAAAAAGAACAAGTGATATAATATATTATATTTCATAATAAAAAAGAGCAATATATTTTAATAAAAGGAGTGCAAATATGACAAATAATAATATTAATATGGAAATCTTTCATTACACAAATAAGAATAATATTAATAGTATACAAGATAAAGGATTAATTCCTTATGAAAAATGTAAAGACACTAATAGAATAAACAATTATTTAGAAAAAATATGTAATAATCAAGAAATAATTCATATACGTAAAAAAGCTACTTATTTTTATAATATAGAACAATATACAGAGGATGAAGAAATTAATGAGCCTATATTAGAATTAATAATCAATATAAGCGACTTAGAGTTAACTAAGTTGTTCGTGGCAAATTGGAAGTATGCTGAATTAGTATATATTTATGCAAAAGGTAATACAGAAAATAAAAAAGAATTAGAAATGTATGCAAAAGCGTATATTGAGAGTATAAAACCAGTGAGTAATATAAATGATATCTTTTTATATAATAGTGTGGAATTATTATATATAGGAGACATCCAACCAAATAATATAAAATTTAATCTATTAGAAGAATAAATAATAAGGAGATGGAGTAAACCATCTTCTTTTATTATATAAAGGATTCAATCTGAATATATTATTATATAGAACAATCAACATTATATAGTTTAAAGAATTTATGTTATAGCATAATATATTTATATAAAAAAAGCCCACTTTTAATAATGGGCTTTCTTACAAGATTTAAGATATTAACTTTAATTGAAGTTCTTTTAGTTCATCCCAAGAAAGAGACTTTGATTCTTTAGATAGAATATAATACTCTCTATTCATTCCTAATATATGCTGATATCCTTGCTTAGATAGTTCTAATAATTTAACACTTAAATGTTCTAATGGATAATCAGATACTTTAATTAAACGATAAAGAGACTTCTCTTCTTCACTCATATAATATGCCTTTTTAAGACTGTTAATAAGGGTTAATTCAACTGCTGTTTTAATCATATCAGTAGTTAATACCTTATCACCTTTAATCTTCTCTAATAGGCTATATGTGTCTTCCAATAGTTGTGGAGAATAGACATAATAATCTTTCGGACTACTATGTGGACCATATTCATTTTGGTCTAATATTTTCTGAATGAAGTAATCAATATCATTCATAATAGAAGACTTATCTGTATAGTTATTTTTTAATTGCACATCTTTAAAATCAACATACCTTACATTAATCTCAAAGTTATATGCTTTTTCTAATGATTTCATTAAAGCACCATTAACAGATAACCATACATAATAATCACTAAATTCATTTTCCATAGCGTCTTGGTGTACTCTTGATTCTTTAACAGCAAACTCTATAGCATCTTGTGGGATATGAAATACCGCTTTATTATCTTCTCCCAAAATCATTCGGTGAAAATATTTTACGATTTGTTCTTTAAGAAAGGTTTCGTTATAAAATAGCAAGGAGTGATATTCAAAAGCATTAGTAATAAGTTCTCTTAAATCAGAACTATTCTCAATATCTTTATAAGAAAGATTATCTAATTCTTGTTCCTTGTCTTTTAATAAATCATAAAAATCAAAGCGAATAAAATTCTTTAAATGAACTTTCAACTCATAAGGTAATGGTAGTTCCTTCTCCTTTGCTAATTCATCTAGTTGTTTTTCAATAATTTGATTTAATAATACAAAGTTATTACTCATAAAAAAACACTCTCCTTTTATTAAGACAACATATTACTATTATATCATACAAGTTATAATTAAAGAGTTTAAAGTGTAAGAATAAATAATAAATATAATTTTTTTTATAAAATATTTTCTAACATAATAGATAATATAAAAGCATTGGCACTCAACATTTATATTACTTAATTTAGAATCATTCCTTGAACATATGTGAAAAATCATATAAAATTAGTATTACTAAACATTAAAGGATGAACTTAAATGTACTCTCTTTCACACACAATTACCATATTTATTTTAATAGCTATTTTTATCGTATTTCTTATGTGGTTAAAAAAACTTATTTTAAGAAGTAAATTAGTAAAAAGACCAGTAGTTGTCGCTGTAATATTATTTGCTATATTTTTTATTTCGACACCAGTTGTATTAGTCATTGATAATTTCTTTCTTTATAATAGTGGTATTGTTGTTATTGATAATAAAATATCTCATTACGCTTTAAATAAATCTATGTTTTTAACACATCATAATGACAAATTACTTCTTAAAACCGAAGATAAAAAAGATTACTCTATATATAAGACTGATACAGTTAAAACCTTAACGAAAGATGAATATTTTATAAGTGAAACATTTAATATCAATATTAAAATAAAAGAGAAACCAACTGATAAAGAAAAAGTTTTTACCGTTCAACATTCATATAAATTAAAAGAAAAGAATCTTAGATATCCTACAATGGAAAGATATAAAGATGATTTAGTGAAGTACTTAGTAATAACTTTAAAACAAGAAATAAAAGAAAAAGAGAAGGAATTTCTAAATAATGATTATTATAAATATATTTCGGAAGACTTATCAAAAAACTTAACAGATAAGGGAATCTTTATAATTGAAATCACACATATAGAAACGTAAATAACTATATATAATTGCAATTTCTTTAATAAATGATAATATAATATATACGAGGTTGTCATCCCGAAACAACCGTCTATACAATATAGCCTGTTATAGATTCTATAATGGGTTGGTATAGATTACGATAAGGGTAAATAATCTTTGAGACTAATCACTTTTAAGTGGAAAGTTTCAAAGATTTTTTTTTATGTTGTGGTTATATATTATATAGTTATAAGGAACTTATGTAATAATAAACAAAAATAAAGCAGTAAAACTTTATTTTTTTATAAAAAATTCATATATAAAGCTATCTGTCTATGTTACAATATAAACAAGAGTTATCTTACTGATACTCAATTATTATTCTTTAAATAGAAGGAGACGATATACTATGACAAAAGAAAGAATCTTTACAATTCCTGTTTCTTGGCAAATGATAGGTGAATTAAAAGTACCAGCAACTTCTCTTGAAGATGCTATTAGTAAAGCAGAAGAAATGAAAGACCCAAAGGACTTTCCAAAAGGAAAATATGTGAATCATTCCTTTACAGTAGATAAAGAATATATTCACGATTACAGCAATGAAGAAGATGAAGAATGTGAAGATGTTATAAATGATAGTAATGGAAATGAACTCATTGTGAATAATGTTTATGAAATCAGACATAGCAGTTCAACAAAGGAAGGCTATGGTGGAAAGAAAGTAAAACTCATTGATAACAAAGGTTCTATTCCTGCTGAATTGTTAGAAGATATCATTGTAAATGGTGAAGTTAAAGTTCCAAAGGGAACAACTCTTCATTTACTACACGGTGATACTTTATCTCCTGTTCAAGAAGGAGAAGCAATAGAAGGAATTCAATTAAAATTAAACCAATCAAATGACCATACTTGGAATGATAATGGTACTGGTGTTATTGAATACTCTGTAAGTGGAATGCTAAATGGCGTAGCAGAGGTGAACTTTGATAACAATGTATTTAATGGCAATATCACATTTGTTCCTACTAGTGATAAAGATGAAACCTATGATTCCTTCTTAGAGCCAGAGGAAGAGCATATGAAGAAATTAGATAAGTCATTCCGATTAGCCATTTATGATATCATCAAAGAACAAGCCATTAAAGATTTCACTAGAATGTTCAAATAAAACAGTATAGCCAATATAAAAGAACAAGGTGTAAAAGTAATAGTATCTATTTTGGGAGGGAAATACATTTAATAAGGTATTTCTCTCTCATAATAAGAATACTAATTAACAACAAAAATGGTTATTCTATTTTTTAGTAAAATAATGTAGTAAATATAAAACTCATATTAGAAACCAAAAGGGGAAGATTAAAATAGTTAAAATTGGTGATAAAGTAAAACTATCTTATATTTCGGATTGCAACCCCCATAATAATCAAATTGGAGAAGTCATTGAAGAAAGTGTATATAAATATTACCCAAACAGTGACCCAAATGAGTTTGTTTTCAAACAATGGTGTACGATTCTATACCCTGATGGCTCAACTGAACGTGTTCAAGATACTGAAAGAAAAGGTAGTGGATTGGTTAGTCCTTTAATAAAAATAGAAGATTAACAATACCAAAGCAAAACTATTAGATTAAACATACTTATTGTTAATATGAAAGTTTTAAGCCGATAGGTATTCTATCGGTTTTTTTGTTTTATAAATATATAACTAACAACCAATAGTAGTTAGTATAGGAATAAAAATTATCCTTTTAAGCAAAATAAAAAACAGGGAATGACATCCCTGATTCCTATTTATTAATCATAATAACCGAATTCTAAAATTTTCGTTGTATCAGTATCTATAAATTCTAAAAAGGTAGGAAGTTCTTCAAAGTCTTCAGCGTGACATTCTAAAACAGTCATTTTATTAATGAATATAGGAAGTAATAACTTTGTTGATAAGTAAACTCCTATATACATTTTTAAAATCTCTGCTAATTCAAGTTGCTCTTTAAGACTTTTTGGCTTATCTTGTTCAATTTCACGAATCTCTACTTTAATTTTATGTTTTCTTTGGTCTTCACGAATGCTTGAAAAATAAGCTGCTATATTATGAGTACACTTATCTGTATTTGTATAGTCATTTATTGTGTTATAAATATAAGACTTCAGAGCTTCCAAATCTTGAACTTCACCTTTACCCACTAGAATTACTACGCTATTTTTTGCCATTTAAAACCATCCAATTTTTTTAACTATTACTTAACTATAATATATAATTAAAATATTAAAAACACTAGGCAATAAAAATTTAATTTTATATGACGTAAAAACCCATACGATTTATTTTATAAAAGTAACACACTATACTGGTAAAATTTAATATAAAAATAACCTTTACTATATATCATTTATTTGATACAATAAGTTTACTTCATAAGGGTAATCGCTGATATCTATATATCAGAGGAAAGTCCGTACTCACCCAAGCTGTGATGCTTGGAGTCCGCACGTTAGACCTAATAAGTCTAAGCATATCTTATATAGGTATGACGGCAGAAAAAATACCTACGGCTTTATGCTATGGTAAAGTATTCTTGAAAGTGCCACAGTGACGAAGTCTTATTGGAAACGATAAGAGTGGAACGAGGTAAACCCCGTGTGTGAGCAACCCAAACTATGGTAGGGGCATTTCCGAGCAGAAAACGAACTGACGAGGAAATATATAAGGCTGTATGGTCTTATATAAGATAGATGATTACCGCTTTATTGGGAGAAGATATATATCTTTGCTTGAACCAAGGAGAACAGAATACGGCTTATATTATGAAGTAAGAAGGTTAGTGTTTAAACACTAACCTTTTTTATTTTCTACTTAAATGATTATTCTATCATTTATAATAAATTTGTAGATTTCCAAAATATAATACATAATTATTATGTATATATCTGTAATTCGAGGTTACTGATTTATCAGTAATACTACTTTATTAATTGGAGGAATTTTATATGTTTAAGTTTAATAATATCGATGCTATTCAAAAGGTAATTAAAGGTGTCTACGATAAAACAGGTCGTGGAATGTCATACAAATACAACGATACTGGAATGATTGACGGTACTGTTGGGTATGCCACTTTCGACTTTGCTGATATAGGGGAAATCGTAATACACCAAGATGCGGATAAAAATATCATTATTGACGGAATTACTTACCGTTCAATCGATGATGCCGTATCGGCTATTATCAACGCATCAGAAAAAAAATCTGCATAGGAATATTCCTATGTAGTTTTTTTTATATACATCCATACCTTGTATAAATTTTATATATTGTATAAAAAATAAATAACAATATAAATTTTTTTATGTATTATCAGTGGACACACTATATATATTAAGGGTATAATAAAATTATAAATAAAATCAGATTTAAAACAGTAGTAGAAAGGATGGTTGTAGTGAACAATTATAGAACGTTTAAAAAAGGTGATACTTGCGTTATTCATTTTACGGGAGAAATAGGTGGTTTTTGGAGAGAAGGCAAGATTGAAATCAGTATTAAAGGTCTTACAGAAGATGAAATAAATCGCAAGGTTTTGGAGACAGTAGAGAAAAATAAATATCCTAGTGGTGTTAAGTAAATATATTATATAAAGAAAGCCCTTACTCTTTAAACGAATAAGGGCTTTTTATTTATTCCGAAAACAAATGTATAATAAAGAAAGTTAATGATACTATATAAATTGAAAAGGAATGTGCAAGTAAATGGACTATGGAGAAAGTTCTATATTAGTGATTTTTATTACGTTATTATTTACTGTTATTTTATATAGCACCTTTATTTATCATAAAAAAATGTTTATTGTTCACAAAGAAAAAAACATATTAAATATAATAAGCAGTCCATTACGAAAGAAAGTAATTATATTATATGAAAGCATATTATTTGTTATATTATTATGGCTATTATATGAAAAAGAATGGATATGGAGTACAGTGTATATTATTTTTTATTTATTCTCTATATTAAACGCCATTCGATTATTCACCACTGCATTTATCATACATAAAAGATACTTCATATCTTACAACAGAATAGATAAAGAATATAAAATAAAACTAGCTGATTTAAGATATTTCTATATATTTGAGGATTATAAAAGCATAAGAGTAGCATATAATATAAAATCAACTAAACCCCTCTATACTCATGAAGAAATTAAAGAAGTCCCTTATGAGTTAGTTGCTGAATATATTAAAGAAATGTGGAATCATAAATTAAATAAGGAAATGTCTATTATTAAAAGAAAATGAAAGCTCTATATAAGTTATCATAGTGATACGATAAAATAATAAATATTATATTTTATAAGAGCGTATTATAACTACACATGACATAACTATAATGTATATAGGAGAGTGATTACTTTGAATACAGTAATATATATGATTAGACACGCAGAGTCTCCATTTATACTTGGAGAAGAGAAGAGCCGTAAACTATCTACAAAAGGGGAAGAAGACGCAAAAAGGGTAGCAAATATATTGTCTAATAAAGATATTGATATTGTTGTATATAGCTCATACACAAGAGCAATCCAAACTGTTCAAGAAGTAGCTTTATCTAGAAACTTGGAAGTAAAAGAATATGAAGAATTAATTGAAAGACCAATCAAGGGGTTAGAACATAAACTTTCTAAACAAGAAATAATAGACGCTGTTCGTCTCTCATTCGAAGATAAAGAGTATTGTTTAGAAGATGGAGAGTCTACTTTTCAAGCACAGAATCGTGCAATACCAGTTATTAAACAATTATTAAATGATTATCAAGGAAAAAATATAGTAATAGGAACTCATGGAAATATCATGACAATTATATTAAATTATTTTAATAGTCAATATGGCTATGATTTCTGGGAAAGTACATCAAAGCCCGATATTTATAAACTAGATTTTAATAATGAAAACCAATTATTATATGTTGATAGACTATGGGATTAAATCAATACTCTTTAAAGTTAAATCACCTACTATATAAAGAATATGTAATCATAAAAAAAAAGACTAAGTTATCCTTAGTCTTTTTTTATAGATATATTTATTTTTGTAAAAATGTTATTATTTCTGTTGATTTAGAATTTGTCTTAACAACATAGCCCTTTTCATTAACAGAAACTCTATATGTCCTATATCTAAATCTTTCTACACGAACATCATTCACACTAACATTTAACTTTGTTGCAACTAAATTTTTAACTTCATCTGTCTTCTCTATTTGAACCACCACTTCTTGAAAGTGCTGATTTTGGCTTTCAATCAATTTTTGTAAGTCTGGCACCATTAAGTATCCTAAATACACAGAATAAAGTAGACCAGAGAATATCAATATAGATACCACTATATTTTGGAGAATTACTTTGTCATTACCAAATATTTTAGTCACAATATATCACTACTTTCTATTATTTAGATACAATAATATAATAACATTAATCGTTTAAGAATAATAGAGAATCTACACATTTTAGTATTTTTTTATATAAAAATTTATATAATTATGATGAAAAATAAACAGTTATAAATAAAATAACAAATCGTATATATTGCTTACTGATTTAATAATATATAAAAATAATCAAACATAATAAACTCTACAATTTATTATATAGTAAGATAAACTACACAGCTTATCAATAGTGTCTCTTTTTATTCAGAATATATTATATTATAGAGTTAAACAATAAATAATATAACCATCAAAAAAAGCAAGGCATCTTTGACCCTGCATTTTCCTTTTACTATATATTGTTATCTTTTTAACGGCTATACAAAATCATTAAGTTATATAATGCATCTCCTAATAAAGCCCCACACTATTTCTTACTTCAAAGGATTCAAAGTTGCCACAGGCTTGTATACTATAACCATTCGTATCATCATCTACAAAGAAAGTGATATTCTTTATGTTGTTCTTTTTCATTTCTTCTACCATATGAGAGACTAGATTATCTAACTTTTCATCATATTTGGTTAACCATATAATTTCTTTACTCATACTTCATTACCCTTTCTTATAAGAAAAATAATATAACTATACGTTAATGTGTATATAACTATTTCTTTATTGAATGGTTATATAAAAAATTACAAAATATCCGTTTCTCCAATCATTAAATCAAACTCAATATCATCTACTTCATCAAAATGAGCAATTTGATGTGGTTTATAACCTAACTTATGTAAATTTGAACTCTTTTTCAACTGCTCTTTTAATTGTTTAACAGTGCAAATTGGACAACCAACAGATTCTTCACCTTTTTTGGCACGATAAATATAATCTCCGTGAATAGAACAAGTATCTCTTACACTCCATAATTCTAGTTCATTAAAACTCATTTGCAAAAACCTCCTATCATATATATATATATCAGTATATAAATATTTATTATAATGATAATTATTATTTATTTTATCATAATCTATTGAAAATAAAAGGAATCTTTCACACACTCATAATAAAATGATTTAATATATCGTAAACCCACCTAAAAATAATAGTTAAAAGGGTATAGTGAAGTAAGTTAAGGTGCAAATGGGTAAGGTAGATTAGTTTCCATTCGATACACATCTGTAATTTTTAAAAATATAACATCCATAGATTATATTTGTTCATTATCACCTATACAGATTATATTTAACTATTTTATAAAGTCTTATAATTACGGAGGAATAAAAAGAGACTATATCTTAAATATAAGAGACAGTCTCTTTTTTTTATAGGTTGTTAATCTAAGATAGAGCCTTTTAAAAATTGCACCATATTACGAACTTGTTCCACCTTATATATTTGCACAATACCCTTTAAATCTTCTTCTATATCAGTAAAATTATCATCTTCTAAATCTTCATCACTCAACTCATCTAAATCAATACTGTTTTCATCAGCAATTTCTTTAACAATATTAAAAACTTCTTGTGGCGTATCGCAATAATGGTTAACTTCTTTTTCATCGCATATTGTATCTTCTTGTACATATTTAGTTTCAACTACTATAAACATAGATACCACTCCAATAATATTATAAATTTATTACTGAGTAAAAATATACTATATGGTGTAAAAAAAGTCTATAAAGAAGAGTTTTTAATTTTCTTTTTTTAACACTTATTTGTTATAATATAGAAGAATTTATTAATGATAAAGGGAGATGTTGACTTTGATTAAAACTGTTACTTCTAAAAAAGAGATGAATTTTGATGCTGTGAGCCACTTGGTTCCTGCAACTTACCATAGTTTCCTATGGAATCTTTCTGATAGCCTTCTGCAAAACCTAAACAGAACTTATACTGCTTTAGTATTAGAAGGATATCAGATAACTGAAATTGTTCCAATGTACTTAGAAGAGTTTATTTCTATGGGTGCTAACGACTTGCTGGTGAATAACCTAAGTGGCGCTCATACTGGTACAGTGGACATTCTCCACATTTCTGCTGTTTATGGTTATTCTCAACCTGATAGCAATGGGGTTTCTTTAGAAACAAACTATCTTGGTTATGTTCCAACAGACATAGAGTATAGTCCTGGTTTTAGACGCTCATATCTAAATGAACAGGATAGAGTTGGATTTTCAGTAATTAAGTTTTCTGACTCACCACACCACTCTATTGTTAAAATTGCTGATGAAAGACTTCCACAGTATAAAGATGAATTTATTTTCCGTGTTAAAGGAAAAGACCTTAAGAAAATTAAGGTAGATAATCCTTCTTTAGATTACTTTAAGGAAGTTTTGGATAGCAAAGAGTTCAAGACTCTAAAACAAAACTTCAAAAAAGTTCAATCGAATGGAGAAATCTTAGGGGAAGATTAATATCCATAAAAAGGACAACCCAGTTTAATGGGTTGTTTTTTTTAGATGAACTTTCGTTTTTATTAAAATCTTTCTTACAATGAATAGTTTTTTTACTTTATTAGATAAACTTATATCATCACTATATATAATGAAATAATGGGAGAGATTAATATGTTCGAAAACACAAAGCCTGTTAATATTTACGCTTCATACTTTACTTGTTTGGTCACTTTTTTAGGTGCTTATAATAATTGGGGAGATGGTAGACCAGCTTTAGTTGCTTTCTTCTTGATTAGTGGAGTGACTTTATTTATCCTCACCACTATGGGATTAATCGCTTATAAAAAGCGTATTAAAAAAGAAAATAGTGTAAATGAAGATAAAATTGAAAAATAACTTATTAAATAAAAGACTGCCTATCATAAAGATAAGGTAGTTTTTTTTGTTTATAAAATAAATATAATAATATATATATATAAATGTACTATTGTTGAAGTGGTAAATATGATATTTACTTTGATATTACTTGTTTTGCCTATAATCGTATTGATTCTATCTATAATGCGATACTTTATAACAAAGAATATTAAAAATAAAAGTAATGAATATCATTTGCTTACAAAAAAACGCAAGGTAAATGCAACCCTGCGTTTTTATATTAATCTTCATAACCATTTAAACAACCATAATCAATGATAACTAACTCTCCGTCTATCATACCCCAATTACTTCCTAGTGTAAGTTCTACTTCATCTATTTCAAAATTCATTACTAGATAAACAACGACATCCCACTTACTATGAATCAATCGTTCTATTTCTTCAAAGTCAATCTCTCCATCTTCATACATTTGAGATAAGGATTTTGCTTGCTTGCAATAAAGACGATTATCATCAAAGGAAACAACAGGACATAATGATTGCTTGATATCTTCTCTGCATTCATTATAGATACGATATTCATTCTGACTTTCTAATAAACCTCTATCATTCTTTGGAACTTTGCAAATAAGTCTATCTTTTGTTTGATAGATAACTCGGTGTCCACCTTCGGCTATATACTTCATATCGGATTTATTCATATGAAACACCCTTTCTTTCACAACATTAAAAGATATTTTATATAGTGACTATGAAACAATAGGTTATTATTTATTATCTAAAACCATCCAAGCACTTTCTCCACTTACTTCATCATAAATAATTTCAAAGCCTTGTTTTTCCCAAAATACTTTACTATCTTTTAAAGATTTAAGAATTAATTTGTCCTTAATAGTTGACTTAATATAGCCTATAAACTCTTTAGCTAAACCTTTATGTCTGTAATCTGGCAAGACTTCTAATGTGCTGATATAAGTACCGTGCCTTTCTGAATCATCACCTAATGGATACCAGCTAATATCAGCAAAATCATACACAAGAATGAGTTCATCATTATAAATGTCACGAATAACAGAGTGTCCAACTATATCATCTTTTTGATTTAAGAATAAATAAATTGAAAAATCCTCATTCTTATAATCTTCTAAATCACTACGATGAATTAATTTTGACTTTGGAAAGTATCTTCCCATTAATTCTATTGATTCATCATTAATAAATGTTTTGTATACCTTAATATGATTATTTTCGTACATCAATTCCATTATTAACACTCCCTTTTCTTAATAAATACTCTCTATGTAAGCCAATAAACTATATATATTATATCATAATATCCCTTTTTCATATCGCAATGTAAAATTAAAAATACAATATATTATATAATTTACTACCTTTATTTCGTTAAATAATAGAATATAGATATAATTATATATATTTTATTTCAATAAAGAGAGGAAGTTTTATATGCAAGTAAAAATTAGCGGCAATTTATTAGTTATGTCTTTAAATGAATCTCAGACAGTAGAAAAATTACAGAGAGAAGATGTTCATAAAGTAAAAAATCTATATCGTTTTATTAGCGCTTATTCTAATAGAATAGATAAGTCTTCCATTAGATATAGAGAAAAGATACTTCATATGTACGATGTTTGTGAATCTATGGCACTTGATAGAGTCAGATTATCAAAAGAAGAAGTATTTAAAAGCGTAGATTTAGTTGAAAATGACATTTTCGTTTTAAAAGAAATCAATGAAAGTAAAGAAGATATCTCTTTCTTGCTACCAGAATGTAAAGGTGAAAACAATATCATCATTACTGTACCTAAGAAGGTAAATAGAGAAGATAATCTAATGTATCTTACTATCACTGATTTAGATAGAGTTGACCATATATCTCCTTATATCAAAACAACGACACTTACTCATAAGTGGGATAATCTCATTCATAGCCTTCTTTTAAAGGATGGCATTAAAGAGTATGAATACACGAATAATAGAGATTTAAAAATTGGATTTTCTATTAAAGACTGCTCTATTGCTTTAATAGACTCTATTATTAAATTAGCTCTAGATTATCGTAAAGAATTAACATCTACCTTGCAAGAACAACACTAAGTAACAGAAAGCATATCTTATTATATAAGGTATGCTTTTAATATTATATAGAGTATTTTTATTGAATGTTTTGAATCATATCACTTCACTGTACGATATAAATTAAACACTAAATAATAAATTTAAAGTAACAAATAATCATACTTTTATAGTATATAAAAAAAGGAAATATAAGTTATAATATAAGTATATAAGTTTTAACAAAGAGAGGATGTTTAGAATTAAAGATAAAAGAGTTTTTATTGATAAGGTGATTGATACAAAAGAAGTAATTGGTATCGATGTATATGATGATTATTCTGCTAGAAAGGCAAAAAATGTTTTAAATTTTATTATTAAACATCACCCAGAAATAACAAATCACTTTGAATCAAAGGACACCTTTTTTTATTTCCAAATTCCTAATTATAAAGATGAAAAGATTGGAATGTTAGTACCAAAAAATATAGAAGAAGGTATGGCATCATTAGATTTTACAAATATGATTTCTCCTTATGCAGTGGAAAAAGTTATTACGGATAAAGAAGAATTTCTAAAACTAAAAACAGCTTGGGAACAATTACATTCATTTGTTTGGAAAGAAGTACACTATGAAGATGAATGGTTAGAAGACGGAGATGACGACTATCGCTGTATGTATGCTATTAGATATGGATTAGACTCATTTTCCATTCGACATTTAAATCGTATTATTAAAAAAGTAAAAGAATATAGAGATTTATCGGAAAATATCTTACAGAAATATATTTAATTTAAAAGGAGACGATTAATATGAATATTAGAACACTTGGAACTATAAATGTAGATTTAGAAAGATTAGAACAAGAAGTAATTAATATTAATTACCAGAATGACGAAAATATTACCGTAGTATCTAGTGAAATGATGGATAAAATATTAATGGCTAGATTAAAAGACTTTGAAATTGGTTTTATTCGTGCCGAAGTAACACAGAAGTATCTGAAAAAAGAAATATCACTAGATAAGATTGAAGAACTGAAAAGTACTGATAAAGGTATAAAAAAGTTATTAGAACTGATTGGCGATAATATGGATTCTTTCTTCCAACGTGTCGTAGGAACACTATATGACATGGCAGAAGAACCTTACGAAGCAGTTGCAATAGAAATTGATGGCGTAGAATACTTTGTAATGGCTGATTATCAAGATAAGTACCATTTAGAAGAATCTGCATAATACTGTTATAAAGCCACAAGGGAATCAATCCTTTGTGGTTTTTATTATATAAAGCAAAACCCTACTTTCATTTATATAATATCTTTCATTTATATAATATATGGAAATCAAAAATACCTGCTTATTTTATAAAGTCATTACCATAAAGTACTAAGGTATAATTTTATAATTGTGGGATATAATAATATAAATGAAAGGATGAACGAGTTATGATGATTGGGATATATATTGTTATTGGATTACTTATTATCGGTTTATTGGCTTTGTGGATAGATAGATGGTCTTTAAAAGAAGAAAGAAGTGTGTGGCAAGATAGAGTAAGAAAAAAAGAACATTCTATTGGATAAGTTCCAAATGAGCAAGGGAAGTTTAGAGCGTGAAGTGGAAATTTTAAAAGAAGAAAATAAAAGGTATTTTAAACAATTAGAATGGTATAAAGAGGTTTTAGAATGTCGTTGTGAGAACTGCAGTCATACTTGTGATAAGTGTGGAGATTACAACCATCACAAACATATATGGTGCAAAAAGTGTTATCAAGAAGAAAAACGGGTAGCAATTCAATTGTTAAAAAGCCAATCAAACAGTGAACAAGTAGACATTATATGAAAACATACATATTTCTATAAAATCATACAAATTTGTATGAAAGCATATAACACTCACTCACAAATAACATCATATAAATGAATTATCCCTTTTATATAAAATCGGCATTGATATACAAAGTATATAAAGGTGATTTAAAGATACATATAATATATATCAAAAAGATGTTCAATTTATATCAAATCTATATAACATCTGTATACAAGGTATTTTTCTTATGAAAAATGCCTTTTTTAGATTAGATACTTATTTTCATTAAAATTTTTAGAAATTTCATATTTTTTTATGGAATACTATGTCAAATTCAGTTACAATGTAATAGCGAAGGGGTGGATACTAATGATACGTTTTAACAATGAATGTAAAACTTGTGACGGAACTGGTAAAGTGCCACATGAAGGAAGTCTTGTAGGTGGAACTGTTGTATGTGATGATTGCGATGGTTTAGGAAGAATCAAGTAAGTCAACTATTAAAAAGTAAAAAGGGTGATGAGGTAGCAAAATACTTCACACCCTTTTTATTGCTTACAAACTTAATAAAGCAAGAGAACATTAAGAGTATTTCAATTAGCCGTTGAAATAATAAAAATCCACTAGTAAATAACCTAATGGATTTTATAAACATCTTATTTATGTTTCATACGATATAAAATAGATGCAAATACATTTGCTAACATAAATATTGGATTACCCTGTGCATTAAAATGTAACTGTTGCTCTTCAAAACGCATATTCTCGTACATTTCCCCTTGAGTGATGCTTTCAGATTTGCGTTTCTTTTCCATCTCTTTTAACTGCTTAATATAAGAATACTGCATTGGCATTAGAGCAAGTGATAATAAAACATATAATATGAATACAAATAAAATAATCCAACCCATTAAACTCTCTCCTTTATGTAGAAAAATCTCCTACTATTTAATATTTTACAATGTAATTATAGATAAATTATTACTTTTTGAGAAATCATTATATATTCATAAACCACTCAATAAAAGTACCTATATAGACCATTGTAAGATACACCCAAACCCTTTATAATAGAAAGTAATATATAGTTGAAAATTAAAGGAGTTTGTTGAAAATGTTAATGGCGAAAAAAAATAAAGTTTTTCATTTAACTGACACTATGAATAAACAAAATGTAAAAGAACACTTACGTTCTTTATCTTTTTATGTAGATAACAATGCTCATTATTTCCATAAACACAGTATTCAAGTATCAGATACAATATTAAAGATTATTGATAATAAAGATAAAGAGTCCGAAGATGTAAAGTCTATCCTAAATACTATTCGTACTTTTGAATATGACTTTGATATTCAAAGCAATAAGGATTTCGATGTTGTGTATCAGAATAAAAATTACTTAAATTTAATACTTAATCATTTAGAGTTCATCGCAACTAATGAACCTTTTGATATATATGAAATTAATTATAGGTATGAAGACGAAATGATAGCTAAGCCACTCGCTTTTAATATACTAAATATCATCAATGAAATTGCAGAAGAACATCATATAGAAAAGTTTACAATTTCTGATGCTAGTTATGAAGATAGTGAAATTCTTTTTAGTCATCCTTTACTGGATAGATTTAATACCAAGTTAGCATTATCTATTTATCACCACGATTCAAAGTTAGGTATATGGTTTGAATTTAAATTATTAGCACCTGCTTACTCTGATGAATTCCATACTTATTTTTCTCAGTTAAAAACAAGCAAGAAAACAATAAAAAATAAAATAATTCCTACATTGGGTAATATTTTAGATACATTTGTATTCACTTACGATAGTTATTTGACCGATAAGAAAATAGAATTTCACTCAGATAAAGATAGAAGATACCCAGAATTAGTTCATAGCTTAGAATACTCTAATGATACTGAATTAGATGCTATTCCTATTGTATATAGTAAAATGGATACGACTGAAATGGAAACTACTGATTTTTATGAAGAAATCAGAAAAAATTTATTGGAGAGTTTCCTTTATTTAAAATCAGATATGCAATTTTTAAATAATTGTTATACAAACTATTTTTATGAAATTAATGGGTTAATTAATAAATTACCAGTAGCCGAAAAGAATATCTTTTTATATGAAGATAATATGACAGACTATATGGATGTAATTATTCCTAAATTTAAAAATTTCTCTGATACAACAAGGGCATACCTGTATGATATCTTATTGGATAATGCTTTAGAGTTAGAAGAAGGTCATGATGAAAATATGATTGATAACGTAGAGGAAGATGACGATATTGATTTAGATAATGAAATTCATAATATCAATCATAGTGAAGAAGAAGTGGAAGATACATCACATATAAACTTAGAAAACAAACAAAATAATATATTTTCTAACATCAGTTCTTTTTTCAATAAATTATTTCAAACAAGTAAATAGAATAGGAAAAGAAAAAAATAATGAGTAAGGGAGTGCTTATTTTATGCAAATACGATATAGCGGCAAATATTTAACAGAAAGAAAGCCCATTGAAACAGACCATAGAATTTTTGTGTTTCACCGATTTCCATATGGAGATACAACGAATAATAGAGCATATGAAAAAATTTTAGAAAACATTCCAAATGCTTATTGCGATGGATGGACTATCTTTTTACCAGAAGACTTTGATAGAGAAATCATTTCCACTCTCAAAGAGTTTTTTAAAGCTGATAATGACTTTTATCCAGATAATATACAAAGAATTGATTATGTAAATGATAAAGTACACAAACTGACTCAAATTTACGAATACAAACAACCAGTAGATTATGATGATGAAGATGATTATTAAATGAACAACCACTCCCCATTCTCAAAATAATTTAAATACAACCAATAAAAAGTGCTAAGAATCTTTCTTGGTACTTTTTTATTATAAATTTTTAAGTTATATAAAAAACACAAGGTATCATTTATACCCTGTGTCTCTATATACGCATTAATCCGTAATTAATTCGATTTCTTCCAATACCACTTCACCATATTGGCGTGTTTTCATTAAATAATGTTTGTTATCATCTATTTCATCTAATGATTTAAAAAGATAAAAACTATCTCTTGTTGGCTTTAATACCCTTTTCACATCTGATTTGTTTAAAAACCACTCTTTAAAAGCAGAACCTTTAAATACTTTATCCATTTTATTCATCCTCTCAATTTTATAATATAAAAACTCTATTAAACATATTATATATTTTATTTTAATCCCTTTTGATAAAAAGCAGAAACACTATAACTGTTATTTATAAATATTCAAATATTTATGTATAAAATTTGATTTATATACAATCAATTTATTTTATAATTTTTTATTTATTTCATTGTTTTACATTATGAAGATAGGTATAATATAAATAAGACAAATAAAGAAGGAGTGTTCTTTATGCAAGTTCGGATTATAAACAATTTATTAATAACAAATGATAACAACAACACAACGGTTCAAAAATTAAATTTTGAAAACGTAATGGGGATTCAATCTCTTTATGAGTTTCTTAACCAACATTCTTTTAAAAGAAATCAAACAATGTTTGAATATAAAGAAAAAATTCGCTCTATGTTTGAAATAAGTAAAACAGTGACTCTTGAAGATGAAGATATTATTAATGGACAAAACATCTTTATTTTAGATTCTCTTGGTCAATCGAATGAACACTCATTATTTGAAATCCGTAATTACCTTGATGTTGAAAACATTGAAATGCTTGTCCCAAGAGAAATCAACACTAATTCAACAGTTTATGTTCATTTTAAGGACTTTCAAAGCATAGATAGAATACCAGAACATCTTCAATCTAATGAATTAAAAGAAGACTGGAATAAAATGATACGTTGGATTTTAAATACAGATGAAATTCAAGAGTATCAAATCACGCCTTTTAAAATATCTTTTGCTTTTCCAATTCATGTGTTTACGCCTGTCTTAATGAAGCACTTTACTCAATTATTAAAAGTCTATAAAGAATCTTTAAAAGGGGCATCTTTGTAAAGGGAAGGAAGGTTAATATGTTCAAAAAAATAAAGGAATACGAAGGAACTAAAAATGTTGTTCTAGAAGACGAAGCATTTGGAACTGATGAAGTTACATTAAAGTGGGATGGTTGTATTGATTACAGAATGGGTTCTAATGGCGTTAAACCAAGTGAAGATACAACAGGCGAAAATACAGACTATCTTCATATATGTGATATAGATGAAATGATTAAAAAATTACAAGCACTCAAAGAATATGGTCATAAGCATTTTAATAATGAATTTTGGAAATAAATAATATATAAAGTACTGATTTGGGTATGAAAGAAGTTCATACTTTCAAATCATCGGAAGGAGTAATAGTAATGGATAAAAATCTAAGTGTTGATAGAGAAGTTTTATTTTTTGCTTTTAGATATGCGTTAGGAAGAATGTCATATGCACCAAGTACTGTAATGGATAATATTCAAACCAACATTAAGAAAATTAGTGATGGTGACATTAAACAATATATTAAAGAAATTAATGAATGTGAACATTACGGTATGGAAATGGATGAAAGACATTGGTTAGAATTTAAACAGTTTTTAGAAAAAGAATTAGAAAATCGATTATCTTAACGACACAAAAAAAGCCACAAAGAACACTAATACTCTTTGTGGCTGTACTATTATAATTTATAATATTTAGATTTGATTATATCTACTTTATCAAAAGCATTTCTTGTATCTAAAATAACTTTAGCGTTATCAGCAATATATTGATAATCAAAATTAGTATGCTCTGTTGTTAAAATAACGATATCTGCTTGTTCAACAACTTCTTGTTCATTTGTATGAATATCGTACATTTGACCTTTAATGTTTACCTTATTTACATAAGGGTCGCATAGTAAAAGGTTAGCACCAGAGTTTAATATTTTTTCGATAATCGGAAGTACTGGTGATTCTCTTAAATCATCAATATCCTTTTTATAAGAAATACCTAAAACAGCAATCTTACTTCCTTTTAAAGACTTTTCCTCTTCATTTAAGATTTTCATTGTACGATTCAATACATATTCACTCATTGAATCATTAATATTCCCAGCAGTTTCAATTAATCTTGTTGTTTCTCCCATAGACTTCGCTTTCCAAGTTAAATAGAATGGGTCTACTGGTATACAATGTCCACCAATACCTGGTCCTGGTTGAAACTTCATAAACCCATAAGGTTTCGTACCTGATGCTTCTAATACTTCCCAAATATCCATTCCCATTTTTTCAGCTAACATCATTGTTTCATTTACTAGTGAAATATTGATTAATCGGAATGTGTTTTCAAAAATCTTAGACATTTCAGCTACTTTTGGAGAAGAAACTTTATATGCTGTTTCACCTAAAACAAGAGCCGCTAATTCAGTACATTTTTCTGTAACTCCACCAACTACTTTTGGTGTATTTTTTAAGTTAAAGTTTTTATTACCTGGGTCAATTCTTTCTGGTGAATAAGCAACATAAATATCTTTTCCAATTTCAAAACCTTTTGCTTGTAAAGGAGGAACAACTAATTCTTCTGTTGTACCTGGATATGTTGTA
>JACLAD010001591.1_pt1 | contig 42189 bp, 42 predicted proteins | sample 8027901 | NCBI WGS metagenome assembly JACLAD01 (sample SAMN15725071, study PRJNA655200) | protist metagenome | isolation source: fluorescence activated cell sorting (FACS) single amplified genomes of... | place: Spain: Blaines Bay Microbial Observatory, Mediterranean Sea | collected 2016-07-05 | reverse complement strand
CGGGTAGTGGTGCTAATTTCCGTAAAGATATTTGTTTTGACAAACCTTTAAATGTGCCGAAAGCACCCCCCTTTTTACCCTTTTTTATTAAACCTTGTTGAACTTTTGTGTATAAAGAATATCTTTTATTTTTCATTTTTTAGTGTTGTTAAAAAAATTGCGTTTTTTGAACCACGTGATAACTGGTGATAAATGTTTTGCGAGTGTACTCCTTTATCTCTTGATTGTACAGTTAAGACAATTGCACCAATCATTGCTATTAATAGTACAACAGCTGCAAGCATAAAAAAATAAAAATAATAAGTATAAATTAGATTACCCATTGTTTCAATATTTGAAACATCATCAATAACAGAAAACCAATCAATTAGTTGGAATTGGTTTAAGAAATTAACGTCTAACAACGGTATAATATCAGATTTAAAAATAATAAACATGGTATCTATCAAAAAAATAACCCCAACAAGGCCCCCGATTGGGAAATAGTGAATCAATTCTTTGTTCAATTCTACTATCTTTATATTTAACATCATAACAACAAATAAAAATAATACAGCAACAGCTCCGACATAGACAATTACAAAAGTAAGAGCTAAAAACTCCACTTCTAAATATATTAAAATAAAAATAACATTTACGAAAACTAAAATAAGAAATAAAACCGAATGTATCGGGTTTCTTGCACTAATAACAACTAATGCAGAAGTTAGTATGATACTTGAGAATAAGAAAAACAATATTTCAAAAGACATTAAATTAATTTATAAATAGTTTTTTTTTGTTTACACAAGATCTGAACGTCCAGTAAACAATAATGAGGGCATTGGGATTTGAACCCAAGACCGATAGGTTAAAAGCCTACTGCTCTTCCACTGAGCTATACCCCCTTATTTAATTCATTAAAAGATTCTGCGTAGAGAAAACCACTGATAATATAAAATTTCAACGTTAATATAATCGAAGAAAAGAATTGAATCGTAATGCTGATTCACTTTGCTTTGACGAAGTCTTCGGTTTTTAAAGATAACCGGGCTAATACTTTTTATTACGATTACGTATAAGATTAAAAAAACAGTAATAGCCCAAAATACTTGTGGGAAAAAGGTTACTTGGTCCATTTGTGGCATTTTAAGTTAGATCTGGTAGGACTTGAACCTACACCCTTACTGTTATGAGCAGCATGTTATAACCAATTTAACTACAGATCTTTAGTATTGTACAAATTTTGATTTTACGGGTAACTTATTCGAAGCTGTCCGTAAGGCCTTTTCGGCTACGGAGGAAGAGACCCCTGAAATTTCATATAGTATTTGACCTTTTTTTACTGGGCATACCCACAGCTTAACATTCCCTTTACCCTTACCCATACGAACCTCTGAAGGCTTCTGTGTAACGGGTAAAGACGGAAATATCCGTATCCATAAGCGCCCCCTTGGTCGAATTTTACGGCCTATTGTTTGCCGTAAGGTTTCTATTTGTTGCGCTGAAATTCGACCACTTTCTAGGGCCTTTAATCCGTATGAACCCATTCGTAAGTATGAAGTCCTATCTGCGACAACCTTTATTTTATTTTTATGGTACTTTTTATACTTTATTCTTTTAGGTATCTTCATTAGAAGTAAAACCAAACCTTCACACTACATGTACTGTAAATAGTCATAGAATTCGCAAAACCGTAATCTATACGGGCCGAAATTGTGTTTAAAGGAACTTTACCTTTTTGTATCACAACTGTACGGGCACGTCGAGCCCCATTTAACCGGCCTTTAATACTTAATTTTATTCCTTTGAATGAATATTGTTTCATAAAAAAGGTCAACAGCCGGTCGACAAATCGAAGAAAGAAACGAACGTTTCTTATGTGTAAATATAAATTTAACGATAAAAATTTAGCAAGTAGCTGTGCGTTCTTAGTTGAAAATGCAGTTTCAACTAAGAACAAATATGAAACCGAATTTACAAATCTAAAAAATCGGGTTATGAAGGTTATCGAACGGACGTGGCGTTTACTTGTTAAAGAGTTTAGCGGAATAAACCTTAACGAAACCTTTGAAGAAGAAAATATACGGGACAGAGATTGAGACATAAATTTAGACAGGCTAAATAAATGTGGCGACTTGCTCACCAAAGACTTGTTTATCTTTTTTGTCCTTCGGTTGGTGCGCCCAGTTTTCTTAGCCTTAGTTTTTTTAAAAAGTAATAGTTTTATATTTTTATTTGATATTTGTTTTAAAACTGGTTTATAGAAATAAATCGATATGTAGACAAAATCCTTTACACGCTTTATAACACAATGGTTACAAATTAATTTGAAGGTATGGAGGGTACCCAAGATGTACTTCTGAACCTGTAAATCCTGGTGAAGAAGCTGCGAATAGTTGAATTTAGGTAAAAACGATTTGGATTTCCAACGGTTTGTTATAGGAAGCCGAAAGCTTAATGGATTTACTTTTTGACCCATTTATTTTTTAACATTACCGCGTTTCTTTTTATATTCGTGACGGACGCGGGTAGGTGCAAACTCACCGAACCTGAAGCCCACCATTTCGTCTAGTACCAAAACATTAATAAATTTGGTGCCCTGGTATACTTTAAATTTTAAGCCCACGTACTCTTTAAATATAATAGCGCTACGCTGCCAAACAGTAATGACCCGTTTCTTTTTTGACTTAGTCGCTAAAACTTTTTGTACTTTATCATAAATTTTATCCATACTCAAGATTAAGATTTTATGGGTTTTCCTGTTGGTTTACCTCGCGTTAAACGGCCCCAAGGCGTAACAGATGGACGACCACCAGAAGTTTTTCCTTCCCCACCACCATGTGGGTGGTCAACAGGGTTCATAGCCACTCCCCTTACAGTTGGGCGAATACCTTGCCACCGGTTACGGCCAGCTTTAGAAAGGACTTTTAAATTATTAAAAGAGTTGGAAACGGTTCCTGAAAACGCCAAAGAATCTAATGGTACCGAAATAACCTTTTTGGACGATAGGCGGACCTTAGCTTTTTTAGATTCAAGATCTTTTTGGATTAATTTAACATAGGTACCGGCCGCCCGTGCATAAGTAGCACCACTACCCGGTGTTTTTTCAACGGAGTAGAGTAACGACCCTAAAGGAAAGTTTCTTAACGAAGCAAAATGGCCCGTTTTGAGAATTAAATCTTGGTCCGTTTTTAAAGATAATTTAGCATTTTTATCTAGGCCCTCTGGCAGAAGCGTGTAAAAATTTTTACCCGTCCTCTCGGTGACACACCCAGCAATAAAAGCGGTCCGGTTAGGGTCATATTCAATCGAAACAATTTTACCACTCGCGTTGGTAAAATCAAAATCTATTTGGCGGTACCTTCTTTTATGGCCACCACCCTTATGGCGGACTGTGATTTTCCCGCTGTTATTTCTACCTCCGGACTTTTTAAGAGGTTTAGTTAAACTTAAGTCGAACGGCTTTTTTGACAAATTTAAAGGTTTATTATACGAATTTAAATATATTTTTTTATGGTTCATATGAAAAAGAATACTAATAAGTGGTTAGATGGTTGTTAATTTAAAACATAAGGGAGTGCTTCTCTAAGGAGAAACTATTTATAGAAAATTATATTTCAGCCCCCCATAAAAAGCTTTTTATAATAATTAATGAACCTTTTAAAAATCCAACCCTGAGACAACTGTATAATTATATATAGTCCAGTGTGTTTAAGGGGTGTTCTTATTTGCGGCTGCTAGCTTCGTTTGAAAACTTAAAAATTTGATTTTTTATTTAACCTATTGTTTTCCCAAAGCGAACGAGAAGTTAGTTAGTGATGCATTAATTTATTATGATTCGTAAAAAAAAATGTTAGTGAATATTAATTGATTCTTCGATATAAAGACAGGTTAAGATAGTAAAAACATAAGCCTGAATTAACGCTACGAAGGTTTCAAGTCCAACTAATATGAACACCACAAGCATTGGTATTGGCGACACAACAGAAATCATAGCGCTTCCTGTTGCCATTGCCCAACCAAAACCTGCAATAACCGCGAAAAGAGTATGCCCTGCCATCATGTTAGCAAAAAGCCGTACCGATAGCGAGATAACTCTGAAAACATACGAAAGAACTTCTACTGGAATAATTAACGGCATCAACCATGAAGGTGTTCCGCTTGGAAGGAAATGCCCAAAAAATCTAATACCATGAAGTTTAAACGCATACGCAGTAACTGCAAACATAACCATTGTTGAAAGGGTTAATGTAATAATAAGGTAAGCTGTTACGGTAGACCCGTATGGAACTAAACCAGAAACATTACCAATTAATAAAAATAAAAACAGGGTAAAAACAATTGGAAAGAATGACAGTGAACGCCGGTCCGGACCAATTGTTGTTTTAACCAGTCCATCAAGAACTAAAGCGTAAATCGATTCAAATAAGAAAAGGTTTGCTTTTGGCACAAAAGTGGGCTGATATGTATCACGTGAAATACTAGTAGTTAAAGAGTGAAGCGATTGTTGACTTTTTACAACATCGAAATCTTTATTCAATTTAGACACTGTCCCCGTATAACTAATTAAGAAATCTGATACAATTGCTTTTATATTATTGAAATATTGAATTGAAGAAAAAGTTACGGCTTTTTCTGAAAGTAAAGAATAAAAACCCTTATAAAAAATAACGGAATATCTGTTTCTTAACGATGAGAAAGAAAGAGGTGACGAAACCCATGTTGCTTTTTCGTTTAATAAAAAATAGTGAGGAACGGATCTCTCAATTAAAAAGCTAAAGTAAGAAACCTCTTTTTTTAAAGAAGCCGTAAGTGCCGAAGTTTCTGGTGACATAGCAAAGTCACTAGTGGTTTTAATTGCAAGTGATTTATCTTTGTCTTGTGAAATATTTAAATTTCCAGAACTTGCAGGCTCAAAAATGTACCCATTTAAAAAAAAAACTGCAATGAAAACAATATAGATACTCATAATACTAATACTTGTTATTGAAAAGTTAACGTTACTTATAAATAAAGAAATAAAAGGAACAGGCTCAAACTGTTCTAATGGGTTATATAAAACAAACATCTATCTATCCTAAATACCTAATCGGTTTTTAATAATAACTCGGCAAGCACCTACAAAACCCATTAAGTCTTCATCACTTAATTTTGATTTTGCTTGTCTTAACCCCGCTAAATATGAAAATTGATCTCCGATTAAAGAAACTAATTCAGTTTCAAAAGCACCAACCTTATCAAGATCTAAAAGGTTTAATACATTTTGTGAACCTGTGAACATGATGAAGATTTGTGGTCCAATTTCAATTGGTACAAATTGCGGTTGCTTTAAAAGCTCAACTAGACGAGCACCTGTATTTAGCTGATTCTGTGTAGCCGCATCAAGGTCTGAACCGAACTGCGCGAAAGCTTTTACCTCTCGGTAGTTAGCTAATTCTAACTTCATGGAACCGGTTGCCTGCTTCATAAGTGCAATCTGTGCCGCCGAACCTACTCGACTTACAGAAAGACCAACACTTACAGCTGGACGCTGACCTTCATTAAATAACTCAGTTTCAAGAAAAATCTGCCCGTCTGTAATAGAAATTACATTTGTTGGGATATAAGCAGATACATCTCCAGCTTGTGTTTCAATTACTGGAAGTGCTGTTAAAGAACCCCCTCCAATACTATCGTTCATCTGCGCAGCCCGCTCTAAAAGCCGTGAGTGTAAGTAGAATACATCTCCTGGGTACGCTTCTCGCCCTGGAGGACGACGTAAAAGTAATGACATTTGACGGTACGCAACCGCCTGCTTTGTTAAGTCATCATAAAATATTACTGCGTGCATTCCATTATCTCGGAAATACTCACCAATGGCCGCACCCGAATAAGGAGCCAAAAACTGTAACGGCGCCGCATCCGACGCTGTAGCTGCTACTACAATTGCTGTCTTAAGAGCTCCACGCTTCTCAAGAACCTGAACAATTTGTGCGATTGTTGATCGTTTTTGACCAACCCCTACGTAGATAGAATAAAGGTCCGCAGCCTTATCCGCTGTTTTTACGTTAAAAACACCCTTAATATAGTCGTCTACATTATCAACTGTTCTATTTTGGTTAATAATTGTATCGATAATAATAGCAGTTTTACCTGTTTGTCGATCTCCAATGATTAACTCACGCTGACCCCGTCCAATAGGGATTAGACTATCAACTACTTTTAAACCAGTTTGCATTGGAATAGAAACTGACTGACGAGGAATAATCCCCGGTGCTTTCACCTCTACTAATGCACGGTTTACATTTTCTAAGTTACCTTTTCCGTCAATCGGCTGACCTAGCCCATCAACTACACGTCCTAATAAACCCATACCTACAGGTACGTCCACAATTGCATTAGAACGCTTAACTAAACTCCCTTCTTTAATGAACTTATCATCTCCAAAAATTACAATTCCTACTTTATTATTTTCAAGGTTTAAAGCCATTCCTTTAATACCTCCGTGAAAATCTACCATTTCACCTGCCTGTACATTATTTAAACCATATACAGTTGCAATTCCGTCTCCAACAGAAAGTACTGATCCTTTATCACTAAAAAAATCGTCTTGTGATTTACTTAAAAATTTGCTTAATCTTTTTTTAATCTTGGTTTCTAAAGCTAAACTAGAACTTAATTTTGCCATATAACTAAAAAACTGTAACCTTCACTTAGCCAAAAGGTTTTTCAACCGGTCCCCTTAAATCGTTCACCCAAATGTGAAAGCCCAGTCGAACTTACGCCCACCATATTTAGCGAACTAGGTAGGTAGGCTATCTTAAACAAGTATTATTATTTATATTATTACTTGCTTCTTCCATAGTGACGTCATTAGCCTTTAAATACCAGGTTGGGTTTTTACCAACACCTCACGGTTAACAGACGTGCGCTCTTTTCTTTTAAGCTACTGGATGAAATAAAATTGAAGATTTATTGACCTCCTCCATTTGTGACAAACCATCCAAAAACCGCACCTGCGGCCATCCCGGGCAAAACAACAAGCTTACCACGTGGGGATAAAATGTATATCGCAGCCGTGGTCGCCCCAGCCATGAAAGAATAGTTTGCGGTAGAAGCCAAACGCATAGAATTCATAGTAGTAGTATACGGGGTGGGCAGGTGAGGAGCACCTTGATTCACCACCGCAGTAACACGTGCCTCCCGGCTTGGCGGCGTATTAGTAACCGAACCGTTTTCGCCTACGCATTCTGCTGTTTTAATAAAGAAGTTTTTCAACTCCTCGCCATATGTTAAAAGGAACTCAACAAACGGATTAGTATAGACCGAAAGAAACGATAATTGGTGGTTACTTCTTACAGTAACCATAGGAACAGCCAAGAGTATAAGAGTGGCCGTACCTAGAATCGTACTAATATAACCGTACCATAAAAAGTACTTTGTAAACCGGTTATACGGCAACAGGGCCATAATGAGCATTCCATCTATAGATAGAAACGTATGCAACCACCATTCTTTCGAAATTTCTGTAAAAGGATCATATAATGAAGAAGCTAAACAACCAAAACTCACCCAACAAAGGATTAACAGAAAAAATACAAATCGGGGCGGGCGTTTATCAAGAGTACTTTTGATAAAAGTTGTTAAACTAACAATAAAACCTGATTTAGAACCGTTAAATAACAAAACTGCAACCACACCAACATAAATAACAACAGAAGTTGAAACTAACAAGCTAACTTCTAAATAATGTAACATAAGAACTACGTTTATGAAAACAAATAAGACTAATAATCCTAGGTTAAACCAATGGGTAGCAATATATTTTATAAAAGAGATATTTTTAAAATAATGAAGTAACAACATAAATAAAACTAGATAGAATCGAACTGTCCGTGTAATAGTGTAAGCGGATAGCGGGATTCGAACCCGCACTGTCTGGTTGGAAGCCAGATTATCTACCATTAATATATACCCGCAAAGAAATAGAAATATAAAAATTATGTACTACGCAGTTTTAATGTTCTTCATTAAATAAACTTCTAACCAAGCACCTCCTGGTAAAAGTACAAGAAAATAAAGAAAATAAAATATTGTAGCAACTTGGCCAATTTCAATGAAAGGTGTTTCCACGATATTACCACCAATCCAACCCAAAATTAAACAGTTTCCAACTTGTAACCAAAATAGTTTACGTGTAATTGGCCGGAATGCTGAACTACGTGTATGAAGGGTGGGTGTGATAAACGGTATCAGCAACAGTAATAAAATAGCACCTACCATAGCAATTACCCCCCCTAACTTGTCTGGAATAGAACGTAAGATGGCGTAAAACGGTAGAAAGTACCATTCGGGAACAATGTGAGCAGGTGTTACCATTGGGTTTGCTGGAATATAATTATCCGAGTGACCTAAGAGGTTAGGAAAAAAACAAACAAGGAACATGAAAAAAGCCAACATTGAAACAGTAACAAAGATATACTTAACGTGCAGAGAATAAGGTGCGAAAGTTACGTTATAAACCTTTGATTCAACACCTAATGGGTTACCATTTCCTGCAGCATGTACAAGAGCTAGATGTACAAGTGAAAGGCCCGTAATAATGAAAGGCATTAAATAATGTAAACTTAAAAATCGGTTTAATGTCGCGTTATCTACAGAAAAACCACCCCAAAGTAATTGAACAATTAATTCACCAAAAACAGGGATTGCAGAAGCTAAGTTAGTAATAACTGTAGCACCCCAAAAACTCATTTGCCCCCAAGGTAGAACGTAACCAATGAAACCGGTAAGCATCATTAGTAGAAAGATAATAACACCTGTACACCAAAGTACGTGTCGTGGTGCCGTATAAGAACTATAATAAAGTCCACGGCAAATATGTGTATATACTACGATAAAAAACATCGAAGCACCATTGGCATGTAAATAACGCATAAGCCAACCGTTGTTTACATCTCGCATAATATGCTCCACACTAGCAAACGCGTAGTCTACGTGTGGCGTATAATGCATCGCTAAAAAAATACCTGTAATAAGTTGTATAACTAAACAGGCAAAAGCTAAAACCCCTAAACTCCAGAAATAGTTAATATTTATTGGTGTTGGGTAATCCAAAACATGATTATTTACAATCGCTAATAAAGAACGTTTTTTTGTCATTAAAATAACTGTTTAGGGGCAGATTTGAACTGCCAACCAAAAGATTTTCAGTCTTTTACTCTACCATTGAGCTACCTAAACGTGTGATAGTCTATGCCGTAAGAACGGAGGACGGATTAAGCTATAAACCTTAGTATAACGGATTTCAACGTGTTGGGGTTTAACAGCTATGCGGCAACATTTAAGTATCATTTTAATATAAGTTGGGAAAATTTTTTATTGAAAAAAACTGATTTGATAGATAGCTTCTTTTTTTTACTATAAAAAATTCGATAATACCGAAACGAATACAGAGCACGCTATGTTGAAAACTAGATCGAGTCAAACTGCCCGTCTCATTCGTTCAAGAGTGAGCGGATAGCCGGGTTCGGACCCGCACTGTCTGGTTAGAAGCCAAATTATCTACCTTTAACATATACCCGCAAGTGTAAAAAATGTAAGAATTAGGCATTGTAGTAGCTTATTAGTCTCCTTGACCAACAAAAACCCTAACGACTAGATAAAAGGGGTCTTTTTGTGACAAAGATTAATCTAAAATATCAGAACTATTTCTTGCTGTTGTCTGGAAAAGACATTTCAACTTTGCTCACTTTTTCCGCAAGTTCAATGATTTTAGAGGAAAATACTGTGTCCCCTCCAGTATAAACAGGATAGTCGGAAATTTTAGGTGTACATTCTGACAACGCTTGATTTTCTTCACGGAGCATTTGCATAATTTCCTTGAGTGATTCTTTCAAACATTGGTTATTAGGATCCGACAACAACTCGCGTGAATGTTCTTGAAGTGCACCTCTAAGAGGTGCGACGTTTGCTTCATGAGGTTCACGCTGGGGCTGTGTCATTTCCATCACCGTTTGAAAATTTTCGAAGGTTTTTGGGTTTACTACCTCGTAGGTATAGGCATGGTCGGCGCCGAAGACAAACAACCCACCCACTGCTGCTAGCATAACACGGAAGACAGCCTTCCCGGGATTTCCCACATTGAATATAACGAAGTCTTTACCCAACTTGGAATAAACAACCGCGCGTACTTTCTCATTTTTCATGCTTATATAAAAAATTAAAGCAAAAATAAACAAATCATATAATATTAGATTGAATATAAAAAAAACAGGGTAGACAAACCCCAAATAAAAAGTACATGCTGATAAAAAAGTGCATATCAAAAGCCGCAGGTTCGATTTAACGATGAACCCTATGATTGAAATATGAATCCGTAAAGTGAAAAAAAATACGTGTAAATATATTGTTAAAATTAAGGGAAAGTAGGTTTTAAATAGCGTTTTCATTTTTTTATAATAAACTGTATAAAAGGCCTTCTGGGCTGATTAGTTTGTCTATTTCCTGACAAAGTTCCATGTTTTCGTTTAAAATATACGATTCTACAAAAGAATTTAGTCGGTCTGAACAATCTTTAGATAAAATTGTGTCTTTATGAAGAAACCGATTATTATTAATCATAACAAGTTTTTTAAAATCGTCGGAAAAATCAATAAAATTTATGTTTGATGGTTTTATAATTGACGCCTTCGCTTTTAAAAAATGCCCTGACTTGAAAAACCCAATATCTATTGACTCTACGGGTTTGGGCCGAAAACCTTGCATATTAAGCGGATGATCAGTATTCTCTTTATATTGACTATTATGATAAGATATCTTATCATAATATTGCTGCTGCTTGTTAGAAAACTTTTTAAATTCGTATAGTGAAACATCACAGAGATCTCCTTCTTTTATTGACTCAAACTTTGACGAGGGGAATGATAACCCGTCATAACCCCGATGGCTTTGTGATGCCATATAGACGTGCGTCTTGGGTAATGTAGAAAAGACCTTTTCATGAAAGAATATTTCATGGATATTCTTCATTTTTGCTGAAATATTTAAAGGGTTTGCTTTAGCTACAGCTTTTTGAATTTATACTATAACAAAAGAAGAGTGTAATAAACAATAAATTATGGCCCTTCCTTTCGTATAAAAATTAGTGCTTGTATAATAATCTTTATATTGACAAAAGTGTATCATAATTAAAAACCCAATGAGTACTATAATCGCCATAGAATAAAGAATTGTAATAAAACTAAATAACTCCTTGTACAAAAGGATACCGACTAAGTATGCTAAAGATTTTATATGAAAGGCTGATAAATTTATACTAATTTAAAAAGCCCCTAAAAGGAGAAAAAAAATACGTGTAAATATATTATTAAAACTAAGGGAAAGCAGAAAGCTATTTCTAGTCATTTTATAGTTAAGCCCTAAGGTAACTCAACGCCTAACTACGAGGCTCCTCACCCTCGGCTGCGCTTAGTTAAAAAAACATCATAGCGTAGACCTGGGACGGGCCAACTCCATAACAAAAGGTGGAATCGAACCACCAGAAACCATTATTGTTTAGCGTATGTGTATCAACTTTAATTTCTTTATTATTGGGCAAATAAAATAAAAAACAAGCACGAACCGGGGAGTAGGCCATAATTGTGTACACAATAAATATGAAAAGCACCTTCTGTGACTCTAAACAAATTTAATTGTTATTTTCCGGTACCGAAAGTTCGACCAGCTCTTTCTAACGTTAGGCAGAATCGAACTGCTAATAACCAATAACGTTTACCTTATAGGCGGAATAATACACTATCTATATGAGGTATACCAAAGAGGGGATTTGAACCCCTATTCCCGAAGGAACTAGAACCTAAACCTAGCGCGTATACCAATTCCGCCACCTTGGCTAAACCTCGCCAAAACTTGGTAGCACCTCACCCTGCCCTTTCGGGCATAAAGAAAAATGTACCGACCGTTAACGTATTTTACTGAAGAAAAACTTGGAAAAGCGCATCGGCAGCGCTTTTATACAAGGTAGTCAATTAAACTAACTTGCCTTATAAATTATTCATTTGATAAACTGTACACAAATATGTCCACTAAACATTTATGGCGTTACATTTTTAATTCTTTTAAAACAGGGTCAGAAGCTTTTCTGGTGTTTTAAGAATGCCCGCTTTACCAAGAGCCTGAGGTGGGCCATAAGAATACGGCAGGCGCCCTCGGTGATCCTAATCAACTGCGCTGGTATCATCGGGTACCCTGGTAAGGCCAACTCCTAACATTGGGCAGAATCAAACTACCTCAAGAAACCATTAATGTTTAATTTATACTTCTTAATCACGATGCTCGAAAAAAAAGACCCAGTCACATTACTGAAAACTGGGACCACCAAAACTTTACGGCGAGAGCATCATGAACATTCTGGGATAAAAACCAGAATCGCGCAGGCGTTCACACATCCAACAATGAAACTTGGTTTGTTAAGCCCAAAAGCGCACCAAAAGCGCTCTTTTACAGGACAGGGTGCCCTGCCGGCTGGACTTACACCTACCGGAAATAGTAAACTAAAAAACTAAATATTAATTAAAAATTTATTTTCAGCCACAGGTTCCCCTACGGCTACCTTGTTACGACTTCATTACGATTACAAACTAAATATTCATATAATAATTTTGAATTATAAAAAAAATAAAATTTAAAAAACAAGACAAGAAGATTATGCTTCGTATTTAATTTACTTTCCTAATGTGACGGGCGGTTTGTACAAAGTTCGTTTTATGTTTCACCGAAACATGCTGATTTTCGATTACTAGCGATTCCAACTTTATGTAGGCGAGTTGCAGCCTACAATCCGGACTGGGGCTTATTTTACAGATTTGCTTAGGCTCGCGCCGTAGCTTCTTTTTGTATAAGCCTTTGTAGCACATGTGTAGCCCAATCCATAAGGGCCATGAAGACTTGACGTAATCCTCCCCTTCCTCTAATTTTCACTAGCAGTTCCTTTATTAATTTCATTAAATAATAAGATTAAATAAAGATAAGGGTTTCGCTCGTTATTAAGGAGTTAACCAAAACATCTCACGACACGAGCTGACGACAGCCATGCAACACCTGTTATTTTTTTTTATCTTTTAAGATAAGTTAAAATCTTAAAAATTTCAAGGATTGGTAAGGTTTCCCGCGTATTATCGAATTAAACCACATGCTCCACCGCTGGTCCGAACTCCCGTCAATTCCTTTGAGTTTTAACCTTGCGGCCGTACTTCTCAGGCGGAATGTTTAACGCGTTAGCTTTAATACAGAAAATTATTCCTATATTTAACATTCATCGTTTACGGCATAGACTACTGGGGTCTCTAATCCCATTTGCTACCTATGCTTTCGTTTCTCAATGTCAGTAATAGTCTAGATGTTTGCCTTCGCATTTGGAATTCCTTTTGATATTAACAAATTTTATCTTTACATTAAAAATTCTAACATCCTTTACTATACTCTATTTTGAAAGTATTAAGTCTGAGCCCAAATTTATTGGAATTTATAACTTAACTTTAAAAAACATCTACAAACCCTTTACGCCTAATAACTATGAATAACACTCGCCCCCCCTGTATTACCGCGGCTGCTGGCACAGAGTTAGCCGGGGCTTCTTTCTCGAATTATGTCTGTATCTTTGTCGAAGAAAAAGCTTTACAACCTATATGGCCGTCCTCACTTACGTAATATTGCTGGATCAAACTTTCGTTCATTGTCCAATATTCCTCACTGCTGCCTCAAAATAAGTCTGGGCCTTGTCTCAGTCCCAGTGTGGCGGCACGCCCGTTAAGGCCCGCTAAGCATTAAAAGCTTGGTAGTCTAGATACTACCAACAACCTAATACTATGTAATTATATTCTTTAGCGAAAAAAGTTTCTTTATTAGTATTTTTGTCTAAAAGCTAAAGTATCTCCAATTATCCTAAACTAAAGAGCAATTAATTACATATTACTCACCCGTATGCCATGTACAACGTACATTCGACTTGCATGTGTAAAGCATATTACTAGCGTTTATTCTGAACCAGGATCAAATCCTTTCTTTTACTAACTTAATATTTATAATTAAATTAGAGTATCTATTTAATTCTGCGTTTGTATATTTTTGTTTTAAAGTATTTTAGTTATTAAATAATTCAATAATTTGTAATTAAAAAAATATTAGAACTTTAAAGCTAACAACATTACTGCTATTAAACCAAAAGCCTAAAAAATAATTATCTTTTATCTTCTATAAAAATTTATCTTAAAGTAGATTTCTTGCATTGATGCTTTCAGCAATTATTCTTAACAAACGTAGCTTCCCAGCGGTGCTACTGGCGTAACAACTGGTACACAATGGGTTTGCCCTTCCCAATCCTTTCGTACTAGGGTCAGATCTTTTCAATTTTTAAACGTTAACGATAGATAGAAACCAAACTGTCTCACGACGTTCTAAACCCAACTCGCGTTACACTTTAATCGGCGAACAACCGAACCCTTGGAACCTGCTTCAGCTCCAGGATGTGTAGAGTCGACATCGAGGTGCCAAACGACTCCGTCAATAAGAGCTCTCAAGAGTCATTAGCCTGTTATCCCTAGCGTACCTTTTATCCGTTGAGCGATAACTATTCCATACAAAGTTACCGGATCACTATGATCAACTTTCGTTTCTGTTTGACTTGTCAGTCTTACAGTTAAGCAGGCTTTTACCATTGCATTCTACAAATAATGTAAATTATTTTGAGCCTACCTTATATACACCTCCGTTACTTTTTAGGAGGCGGCCGCCCCAGCCAAACTACCAACCATACAATGTCCTTAATTAAGTTAGTCACGAAAAATATAAAGGGTGGTATTTCACCATCGTTTCCAAGTTAGCTAGCGCTAACCCTTCATAAACTCCCACCTATCCTACACATCATATATTCGTAAACAATGTAAAGATGTAGTAAAGGTGCATAGGGTCTTTTCGTCTTATCGTTAATACTCCGCATCTTCACGGAAAGTTCAATTTCATAGGACTTACATTGGAGACAGTGGGGAAGTCGTTACACCATTCATGCAGGACGGAACTTACCCGTCAAGGAATTTCGCTACCTTAGGACCGTCAGAGTTACAGCCGCCGTTTACGGGAGCTTATATTTGGAGCGTGAACCCCTCCTATTAACTTTACCGCACCGGGCAGGTGTCAGTCCCTATACATCATTTTTCAATTTAGCAGAGACCTGTGTTTTTAGTAAACAGTCGCTACCCCCTATTTTATGCTGCCCAAAGGGCCCCTCTTATCCCGAAGTTACGAGGTCAATTTGCCGAGTTCCTTCAATGTAATTAATCCAAGCGCCTTAGTGCGTTTACACCTACCCACCTGTGTCGGTTTTAGAACGATTAAATTTTTAAAGATATTTCCTGAAGCATATCATTAATCCATTTGATGCCATTTACAAATTATGGACATATTCTGTGCTTAAAAACTTTAAAATAAGTTATAACCTAAATAATACCCATCGATAATTACTTTCGTTTCAATCTTAGGGATCGACTTACTGTAATTTGTTTACCAGTATCTACAAAACCTTGGGCTTACGGCGATAATGTTTAGTGTTTTTCATTATTTATCATTACTCATACCAGTATATTCACTTTTGATATCTACAAAAAATTTTACAATTCTTCTTTGACGTACAAAACGTTCTGCTACCAATTAGAATTTTGTTAATTCGGTATATTTATAAATTCTCATTACATTTTCGGTGCCAAAAAAAGCTAGATCAGTAAGCTATTACGCACTTATTATAGGATGCCTGCTACTAAGGCTACCTTTTGATTGTCATAGCGATTTTACAACCTTTAACTTATAAATAATTTGAAGACCTTATTAAACAATCTGGGCTGTTTCCCTTTCGTCTAAGAGCCTTAGCACTCAAAGACTGTCTATAAAAAAATTAATATTCCAATTCAGAGTTTAGGTAGAATCAGTAAAATTTAAAATCCCCATCATCTTATTAGTGCTTTACCTGAAATATCATTATTTTTATGCTCTACTTAAATAGATTTCGCAGAAAACCAGCTATCGTCAGGTTTGATTAGCCTTTCACCCCTAATCAGAAGTCATCCCCTCCTTTTGCAACAGAAGTGGGTTCGGCCCTCCAATTTATGTTACTAAATATTCAGCCTGCTCCTAACTAGATCACCTGATTTCGGGTCATAAATATAAAACTAAAAACTTTTTTCAAAGTTACTTTTAATTGCGCCTTCTATTTAATTAAGCTTGCTTTATATTAATACTCACTGGCTCATTATGCAAAAGGTACTTTTTTATTTTTAAAAAATGTTATTAATAATTAATTTCAAGGTCTTTTCATTTTGCGGCATTTATCATAAGCCTCTTTTCACCTTTCCCTCACGGTACTTGTTCACTATCGATTATCAAAGAATATTAGGCTTAGAGAATGGTTTCCCTTTATTAAAACAAAATTACACAATCCGTTTTAATCATTAACAAAACAAAAACGCTTTCTTTTAAAGGACTATGAAACCTTTTATAGATACTTGAAGAAAGATTTTGCCAATTATAGGCCTGATCCTCGTTCACTCGCCATTACTAGAAGACTCTCGGTTGATTTTTAGATAATAGTTACTTAGATGTTTCAATTCACTACTTTTAATAAATATACGAAATGTCGTATAATTTGGTATTTCACCACGTTTTCATTTGGGGAATCTAACCATTAAAATGTGTTATTACGGAAAGCTTTTCGCATTTTTTAACGCCCCTGTCTTCGATATCAAGGTATCCATTAATTATCTTATAATATTAATAAAAAGCGACCATATTTCTTCGAAACGAATATCTTTGGCACAGAAGAGAGTAACTAATTGGTTATACCATGTTTTTTCCACCGTTATTGCTTATTTATTTATTTTTAAATTATATGTTGATATTAATTTTAATACATTTAAAACCATTAAATTGTTTGTCTTAAAACACGTTGACTAGAATTAAACGAACGGCGTCAGAAACCAATCTACTAAGTGTTAATTGATTTTTGTTTCTAATAAGACCGGTTTTGTATGAAGCCCCATTTATCTGAAAACTAATACAGGTAATTTCAGAAATAAAGCCCTGTTAATTTAACCTTTAAGAATCCTGTAAAAATATAATTATTAGCCCGGTACTTTCCTCCTCTTCGGCGGGGCTTAGAAACAAAATAGGACTAGGTGGACTTGAACCACCGACTTCACGCTTATCAAGCGTGTACTCTAACCAACTGAGTTATAATCCTTTTTCCCTTTAAGGTCAATAAAGTACACGAAAAAATTAATATTTTACGTTTGAACATAAACAAATATGGTTTTAAATTTTACCCGCTGCAGTTTATTAAAATGGTTTAGAGGTAAAGTGAAGAGTGCCGCGGCTAGTAAGTCGACGAGGTCTAGTTGTTAAGTAAAAGCTTACAATTTTTAAAAACTGAAATATGCGAAATAAAACTTTAGAGTACTTTGTTTCAAGCCGGTTTAAATGAAGAGAAAAAGGGTATCCCCGTGAGCGTAATATCATCAATTTTTCCTAAAACCGAACAAATTAAGTATAAAAAAAGAGCAGAAAAGTTGTCCTTGGTTGCTACTTTGAAATCTAAAGAAACTTTTTAAACAAATTCTTTACTTTTTTCACTTTTAAAACAATCATTTAATACCTCAGTAAAATGTTTAAATTCTGGGCTAAAATAAACAAAACTTTTTTTTATATACTTGCGCGTAACTTTTGATAAATAATTAGGTTTTTTCATTTTTACATTTTAATATCTAAAATTGTTATTACATAAATTAATTGAGCAGCACTCTTCACTGCAGTCACTAAGAAACCTATCATTTAAAAAATACATAAAATTACAAGACTCTTTAAAAAAAAATCAAAAGAGAATGAGGGACAGCTTTACCTGTTTCCTGCCACTTTTATTTTAAATTCGTGCGAAAGTGCGCAGGCCTCAATGTCCCGCGGCAGCCCTCACCCTGCTTTACACGAACGGCTCCTTATTTCTAAGACGCCGGTCCCCCATATTTTATTTTAACATTAGATAGAATCGAACTATCCCGAGAAACCATTAATGTACCGTTCTTACATAGTGTCTTACCTCTTATTTAGGTACTACTCTATATAGATTTCTTTACACGGTACTTTGTAAATTTTAAAAGCGAGAGGATATTCTGTAAATAAAACATTTTAATTTAATAACTTTTTTATCTTATTATAAAAAAACTCCTAAAAAGAGAATAAAAATACTAGTAAATAATATAAAAATTTCGGGTGAAGAAAATATTAGAATTTCTTATTTATAACAACCGGAATTTACAATTACTTTTTTAAAGACTCTGCCCATGCTTTTAGGGCGACAGATTTCGGACTGGTATCCAGCTCATCAAGCCCTCGCATTAAACTTTCCCAAGTTACGGTATGTCCGTCATCTAAGGTTATTTTATTTAATAAGTCAGGTTCTTTATCTATTAAATCTAGAGCAGTGCCGTAGCACACTTCATTATTACTTGTAACATTTGTAAATGGATACCCAATAGCGTTAAACAAAGGGGGTCTATATGTAAATCCGTAGATTATTTTAGGAACCCCAGCTCCAAAGAACATAACAGCTGGTAAACCCATTTGCAAACACTTTTTGCAAACGAAAACTATATTTTTTCCCGCAATAGCTTCACCAGGAAAAAATCCCTTTTGTCCTGTGGAAAACGGGCTCTTCTTTTTTTTTTCTTTATTAAGAATATAGAACACGTATAAAGAATATCCACTTAATATTAAACAAATAAACGAATTTAAAGTAATACTAAAAACAGCAATGGTACTCATAGGGGAAACAAAATAGAATAAGAAACTAATCCCTAGCAAGAGATACGAAGGATATTCAAACCTTAAAATAGGAGCTCTAGCCATTAATTCCGTATCTAAGAGTTCTTCATATTTAGTATAGCCTTTTATTTTAATAAAAACTTGCTCTGGCAAAAATATTAAAATAAGGGTTCCTGATAAAAGTAACCCACATCGAACAAACAAAGCGTCTTTAGTTATACAGCCTGTTACAAAAAGTAAAAGTAAAATTCCGGTTGTTATAAATAGAAAAAACATACCTTTTTTTAAATATATTTGCTTCTTGTTCATAATAAAAAAAGCCCTAACCAACCAAGAAAAGAGACAAAGCTTGACCCGTTAGCTCGCCTAGGCATTACCAAGGCCCGGTCGGACTTACACCCGCCGTGTTTAGTACTTGATAGAATCGAACTATCGCAAGGAACCATCAATACTCCATAATCCTAAATATACGTGCATGCATATGTACGTGAAAGAACAAATATTCATTCTTCCTTCTTCTATAGTAGGGGAATTAGGCATTCAAGTTTGGTCATATTAATTTTTATACGATCCTATTTGGCATCCCTCATTACTAAGGGGCCCCTCATTAATTCGTCAGAATTGAACCAACGTTAGGGGCGGATCAGCTTCCCTTTCTGGCACATGCTGGATTCGAACCAACTAAAACCTAACTTTGTGTCACATATTATAGACTATTGTAGGGTCAGACAAGTGATACAATTCGCTTTTTTCAACAAATGATAGTTTATTAAATTATTGAAACCGGTTGGAAAAAGTTTCATATTATTTTTAAAACCCTAGACGCGAACGAACCCAGAAATTTACTCTACTCTGGTATAGTAAAATGGAGACGACCGGATTTGAACCGGTAACATTATGCTTGCAAAGCATAGACTCTACCAATTAAGCTACGCCCCCTTTAATTAATATAAGATTTTATTCTTGATATACGACAAAAAAATTGTCGGAGGTGGGTTCTTGGCCAGCCTTAAATAGGCCATCCAGACTATATTGAAAAAACCAAAAATTCTTTGTATGTATATGCCCATATTGGTTATATTTGAGGTTAACTAAACGAAAAAATAGGAAGCGTTTAACCAAAATTAGACCCAATTTAAACTAGTCTTTTCTCTTTAGTAATCAAGCAAATTAGTCAAAAAATTAATATTTTACGTTTGAAAAAGTTTTTGTTTGTACTACTATAAACCCCCACAAACAAACTTTAGCGACACTGTTTATACTTGTGTTTGTTTAGCAGAAGAGGGATTCGAACCCCCGACACATGGATTATGATTCCAATGTTCTACCGCTGAACTATTCTGCCAGTAAAAACACACCCCGCACCCTAAGGGACTTGAACCCATAACCGACAACTTAGAAGGCTGTTGCTCTATCCAATTGAGCTAAGGGTGCTTGTTAAAAATTAGGGTAATAATGGACTCGAACCATTAACATTTTCGGTGTAAACGAAATGCTCTACCAATTGAGCTAATCACCCCCTCTTTTCAAAGTATTAAAACTGATAAAATTGGGACAACAGGACTCGAACCTGTGAATGTCGGTATCAAAAACCGATGCCTTAACCTCTTGGCTATGCCCCATTTTTTCATTTAAAATTTCTTAACCATTAAATGAAAAACTAATACCGATACCATTCGTAACGTTTTTTTTCAAAATATATTCAAAATGAATTAATTCTGTTAATGAAGCATTTTGGGTAGATACCAATAAAGTTTCTTTGTATTGTGTAAGTTCAAACTGCTCCTTAGATTTTTTGAAAACATGGGGAGATTTATTAACTGTGTATTTATTTTTGTAAGTCGAGTTTCCTATTACAGACGATGTTAATTTTAATTGTTCCAAAATAGGGTAAAATTTCTTTTTTAGAAATAATGAAAGTATTTGTTTATTGAAACCTCTTATTGTAACCTTCATTGTAAGTTAAATAAATAAAGAAAGGCTTGTTTTTTTGATGAAGAGTAAAATCGGTTCTGGATATATAAAAAAAAATAGTATGAAATAAAAAGTAATTCCTAAAAGGTAAGCCTTTTTTAAATCTATATTTTGGGTGAAAAATAAACTCGAGTTCGATGTATCAAAATAAAGAATTTTTATAAACCGTATGTAGTAAAACGCACTGATTACACTTAATAAAATACCAAGTATCACTAAAATATTTAACGAAATTTCTAAAGCACTGAAAAAAATATAAACTTTAGCATAAAACCCTGCTAGAGGCGGAACACCTGCCATTGAAAATAAGTTTAATAAAAGTGTCAAGCTTAGAACTGGATTATTTTTTGATAAGCTTTGTAAGTCTGTTAAATACTTTAACCGTATGTTTTTTTTTCGATAAACTTCTAATAGAATTACAACGGACCATATATTTAAAGACATAATAATATATATTAACAGATAAAAGAAGATAGCGCTTAACCCTTCAAACGTACCTGTTGAAAAACCAATTAGTAGGTAACCTACGTGAGTGATTGAACTAAAAGCCAGAAACCGCTTTATTCTATATTGGCGTAATGCACCAAAAGTACCCACTACAATCGATAGAAACGAAACTGTAATAATTACATTTTGCCAAATTGATATTAAATCATAAAAAACAAAATAAAATAGGCGTGAAAAAACTATGAATACCGCAACTTTAGGAACGATTGCAAAAAGGATTGTAATACTTGTTGGGGCTCCTTCATAAACATCGGGTGACCACATGTGGAAGGGAACCGCTGAAATTTTGAAAAGAAGACCAAACATTACAAAAAACATACCTAAGATTAGCCGGTCTGAAAAACCAAAAGAAATTAGAGAAAAGTTTGCTCCCATTTCGTAAAGATCAAAATTCAATATTAATTTGGTTAAAGACTCAAAGTTAGTTGTACCGGTCAGACCATAGATTAGCGAAATACCAAATAATAAAAATCCTGATGATAAAGCACCCAAAATAAAATATTTAAGACCTGCTTCTGTTGAAAAACCCGAATCACGTTTTAATGTTGCTAATATATAGAAAGATAAACTTTGAACTTCTAAAGCAAGGTATAACGAAACCAAATCATAAGAAGATATAAAACAAAGTATACCGAAAATAGAAAACATCAACAAAATATTGTATTCAAACATATTGAAACCTTCTTTTTCTAAATACGTAAAAGAAATTAGTATACAACCGATTGATGAGAAGAGAACTACGCACTTAACAACTGATGAAAAATTATCAATTATAAGCAAATTGTTAAAAATGATAAAATTTCTAATTGGGTTGTTTATAACTAAAGCAGCGCTTATTAAAAATATAAAAATAACTAAGTAATGAATTTCTTTGACAAGAAATGGATATCTATAACGTCTTAAGTTTATGAAAAAAACTCCTAAAAAGAGAATAAAAATACTAGTAAATAATATAAAAATTTCTGGTAAAAATAATTTGAAGTTGTGTAAATATAAATCAAAAAAAGCCATTAATTGTAGATGTTTACGACGTGTAATTTATTTATAATAGGTTCTGGATAGATACCAAATAATATGGTGAAAAATGCTAATGGTAAAAATATATAAAATTCTCGTCGATTAACGTCATAAAAGCCTTTAATAAAACTAACTTTTAGATTACCGTATGCTATACGGTTAAATAACCAAAGAGAGTAAGCACCACTCAATATAATTCCTGTAGCTGAAAAAAAAGTAATTACGATATTATCCTGGAATATTCCAGTGAAGAGCATAACTTCTCCCACGAAATTACAGGTTCCTGGAAGGGCTGCATTTGCGAATATAAAAATTAAAAACAAAGTGATAAAAACAGGCATTACCTGCACAAGGCCTCCGTAATATTTTAATAATCGCGTATGGTGGCGATCGTATATAACCCCAACACCCAGGAAAAGCGCACTCGAAACTATACCATGGCTGATCATTTGAACAACACTTCCTTCGACCCCTTGCATATTTAAGCTGAACAACCCTAACATTATTAAATTCATGTGGGCAATAGATGCGTAAGCGATAATTCTTTTTAGGTCGGTTTGACGAATTGCAGTTAAAGAAGTATATACAATACTAATTGTTGCTACCGTATAAACAAAAGGTGAATAAAAGACTGACCCGAATGGAAATAGAGGTAAAGAAAAACGTATAAAACCATAACTACCTAATTTCAGTAATATACCGGCTAAGATGACAGACCCTGTTGTTGGGGCCTCAACATGTGCCTCAGGTAACCATATGTGTACCGGAACCATTGGTATTTTTGCTGCAAAAGATATGAAAAAAGCTAGCCAAAGAATTTTTTGTTTATTTTCATTGAAGTGTGAAGTCAATAGTATTTGGTAGTCTGTTGTCCCTACTTGGAAATACATTACTAAAATAGCTAGTAACATTAAAACCGACCCGAATAACGTATAAAGGAAAAGCATATATGACGCCCGTATTCTACGTCGTCGCGACCCCCAAATACCAACGATCAGGAAAATTGGAATCAGAATACTTTCGAAAAAAACATAAAATAGTAGTAAGTCAAGTATGCTAAAAACTATAATTAGTAAACTTTCCATTATCAAAAATACGATCATATATTCTTTTATATTTTCTTTAATACTTTTCCAACTAGTTAGGATACAAAGAGGGAATATAAAAGTTGTCAGTAAGATAAATAAAAGTGAAATTCCATCAATACCAATATAGAAATTTATGTTCAGTAACGAAAACCAAGATATTTTGTTAACAAATTGAAATTTAGAAATAAAATAGTCAAACTCTATCCACAACAACACAGAAACAAAGAAAGTTAAAAGTGAGGAATAGAGTGCAATATTACGAATATATATAACATTATCTTTCGGAGTAAACACAATAAGTAAAGAACCGATTATGGGTATAACAAATAATAATTCTAACATTATTTAAGGGCGAATAATGGGAGTTGAACCCATAATAACTAGAGCCACATTCTAGGACTTTACCATTAAGCTATACCCGCCGTAATTAAACTAAGATTTTTTTATATGTGATGTTAGTAAAAAGTTCAACATCAATTGTTTTTGCATAAGAACACTTATTAACGAAGTGTAAGTTTTTAACGACCCTAAATTAGAAAGTTGTTTTTGAAACTCAGTCCCGTAGATTACTTTATTAAGTAGAAACCCTAAAAGAGTAATTTTATTTTTTTTGTCAAGAATAAAAGAAAATTGGTCGTATTCTAGTTTAGGGAGAACTGCAATTAATATAGGTCCCGAAAATATAAAAGAAACATTCTCAGACCCTTTAAAGGGAATCAGAATCTTTTTTAAAAGGGTTTTTTTTATCAAGAAAAATTTTATGTTATTTTTGGTTAAGGCTATCTTTAAAGACTTGAAATTCTTATTTGAGAGGTCTAAAGGAGATAAGAAGAAAAAAACTTTGTCCTTCTCAAAGAAAGTCTCGACTATTTGACGGAGTTTAATTGTTTTTAAATCTTTTTTTTTTAATACCATTTATTACACTTAAATCTTTTATCAACATTATAAAGTTGTAAAAAAGGATCTACAAGCTAAGGGTGGACTCGAACCACCTTAAAAGGATTTGCAGTCCAAAGCATTACCTGTTATGCTACTTAGCCAATAATTCTACCAATCAGGGTGGTGTGATTTGAACACACGACCTGCTATTCCCAAAACAGCCACTCTACCAGACTAAGCTACACCCTGTTATGAAGAGAGAGGGATTTGAACCCCCGAAGAGAACACTCAATAGATTTACAGTCTACCGCCTTTAACCACTCAGCCATCTCTTCCGTGTTTAGCAGGATTTGAACCCGCAACCTACGGATCCGAAGTCCGACGCTCTATCCGATTGAGCTATAAACACTATTTTATAAACTTTTATTAATTTGAAACAAAATTCATCAATTCTAAATTGTCTGCTGAATTGTACGGAACGGAAATCCCACCATGGGGCAGCACAACAAGGCTTAATGTGTTATAATTTATTTCGAATATATAACTTAACGGTTTAGGTAAAGGTACCTGACCGTATATATTTTTAAATATTGAATATTTGATTGCAGGTGAAAATTCTAGGAGATCTCCAGGTTTTAAAAAAACATTTGGGGTTCGAACTTTTTCCAAATTGATAGTAACAAACCCGTGCAAAATGTATTGCCGTATCGTAAAAACATTACGTACAATACCTGAATTATATAGAGCAAAATCAACTCGACTGTTTAATTTATTCAAAAAAAGGTTAAAATGGGGGCTTTTATTTTTAAGACGATTAAAAATATTTATAAATTGTTTTGTACGTATCAAAGACCGTGAAAGTCGAAGCAATGCTTTTAAACGCAAAATACCTTTGAAAAGAAAGCGCAGAGACTTACGGTGTTGCACAAAGAATATAGAATCGAAAATCTCTTTTTTTTTCGAGAACGAAACCCACCGCCATTTTTTATTTTTAAAGTTTAAAAGTTTTTTGTGATTCCACAAGTTCAGACGATTCTGAAAGCAGATTTTATATTTTTTTCTTACTATTGACATTTAAATAACTTTTGCGTACGAGTTTCTTAATAAAGATTTTTTACTGATGAATAATTTTTTTCGGCCTAACTGAGCACTATTTATTATCATTTTAATAAAAAAACTTTTAAAAAAAATAGCTTTATAGTTACAGCGAATCAGATAACTAGAGCCTGAGTCTATATTAAAGTTGTCTGTAATTACAACAACAGGTATACCGGCGAGTTGTAATTCTTTAAATAGAAACGTGTTTTTTTGTGACGAAAAACAAACTACTAAAGAGGGTAAACCCGTCATATTCGTTAAGACGGAATGTTTTTTAAAAAAAAAATTTATTTTATTTTTAACTTGTCTTTTTTTTACATTCGTCAACGAGTTATATAAAAAGTTCATTTTTTTTTTTCTGGAAAAGTTTGTTACTAAACCTTCCGGCCACTGGTCCAGAATTAAAAAATATTTAGATAACTTAGAAACCTCTTGGTTATCAAAAGTACCTTGAGTAACTAATAATATTTTTCCTTGATTAGAAATAGTATTTTCAACAAGAATTAAAAACTTTTTAAACATTATGAACGTACTTGAAAAGTTGAAAAAGTAGTAATTTATAAATTTTTTGTAGTCGTGCTTCAGTAAATTCATTATTTTTTTTTAAATTCTTTAAGAGATATGGATTCTTTTTCTAAAGAAATACCCTTACCTTTATAAACATCAATTTTTCTTAACGATTTTAATTCTGCAACTGTTTGGTTCAATGATTCAAAGTCGTACGAAAACAAAACAATTTTAGTTGGGCTTTCCAAGAGTAAAGTAACACTCGTTGGTATTTTTTTCTTTACTTCATTACAGAAACCAATTTTAAGTGACAGTTTTTTTTCTTTATAGGAGGTGAAACGGTAACCTACCCCAACTAATTTAATTTCTTCAACGAACCCTGTAACAACACCTTTTAATGCTGTCCGTAACTTTGATATTGTTTTTTGGAGCTCATTCGATAATTTTATATTAGGTTTTTTCGATTTTGTCGTTGCGAAACTACAAAGAAGGGACCCTTTCTTTTTAAGGAACAAAAAGAATAAATTAGAATTAACATAAATTTTATTTACACCTAAAGGCCCCTGTATATATAAAGTATTATTTAATTGGTAACAGCTGACGTTTGCTGGCACTTTTATTTTTATAAGGTTGTTCATAAATTAACTAATATAAAAAATGACCTCCCCTCCGATACCCTTGTCAAGCACCGTATGGTTGGATTTAACACCTGATGAGGTAGTGAAAACAAAAAGTCCCCCATTCAACTTTTTTTTCTGAACTGTAGAAGCCTTAAAAAAAACACGGCGGCTTGACTTTGAGATTATGGAAATGTTTGTAAAAACGGGCTTATTATTCAAGTATTTGAATAATACCGTAATGTATCCGGGAGTTACAGAAAAACCACGGATAAAGCCTTCTTTACGTAAAACTACCAAAATTTCCAAGATAAATTTTGAATGTTTTATTTTAGTATTTAACTTGTGGGTGTTTTGCGCATTTTGTATTTGAGAAAAGCTTTTTTCTAGCGAACGTAACATAATTAAAAAATTACCAACTGGATTTTGTAACACCTGGTAAGTAACCATATGTTGCTAAAAGCCGGAGTCCATGACGGGCGGTCTTAAATTTACGAAACACACCACGACTCCGTGTCGAAAGAACACACCGGTTAGTTAAACGGCACAGATTACGTGTTCTTGCCTTACCTTTAGTAAGGGGGTTTGCTTTTAAAAACAAAGAGCCTCGACTAACAAAAAAAGCAGCCTCGTTTCGAGAAAAATTTTGGCGACGGTACTGGTCTTTGAGTTTATGGTTTTTCATTCTTTATGGAAAAGTAAACCTAATTCTTTTAACGAGATTCGTATTTATAAACTTTTTTATAACTAAATAAGCTAACGGTCATAAATGAGCCATCTGGTAATAAAATTCTTTTAACTTTTTTTTCTTTTTTTATTTTCACTATAACTGGATTTTATGAAATGTTCCAAGGACTTTGAAAATTGAAAGTACGAAATTCTTGGGTAAGTTCAGTCGGCTCGCAAACAACAATCTTGTTGATATCATCATAGCGCACCGAAATATAACCGTTCAATGGAAAGTCTTTCCGTAATGGGTGGCCTTCAAAACCGTAATCTGTTAAAATTCGACGAAGATCATTATGCTGTGTAAAGTAAACACCATACATGTCCCAAATCTCGCGCTCTAGCCAGTTGGCGCAAGGGAAAATTGTAGAAACGGTTGGAAGTGCTGCCATCTCATTGATATATGTTTTTAAACGAATCCTTGTGTTAAATGAAACGCTGAGTAAGTTATATACAACCTCAAACCGTTTTTCTTTCTCAGGAAAGTCTACAACTGTTATGTCCGATAAAACCTTATATTGTGTATTGGTATGTAATTTTAAGAAAGTTAACACCTGGTAAACTAAAGTATAAGGGACAATAAGAACTAGCTCTTCATTGGCATGCTGTACTGTATTAATGGACGATGGTAATTTTTTAATTAAAGAAAGACCAAAACTTGAAGACAAATTTTTCATGTTTGATAAGGTATAATTAATAGTGTGATGACGAAATAGATAATAATTTGTATTTATTTTGTTTTTTAAACTCTTTCATAACAGGACCAAAAATACGAGTCCCATACAAAACATGTTTATAGTTTAACAATATGCAGCTATTGTTTTTAAAAATAACTTGACGTCCATCCGCCCTTTTTTTCTTTTTTTTTACGCACAAGATTAAAGCAAGGCAAACTTCCTTTTTTTTAACTTTAATATTTCCCCTTTTTCGCAAGCCAATTACGGAGACCACTATAATGTCCCCCGCCGTTCCTGGCGAACGGCCAGAACGGCCTAAAACGCGAATACATCGAGCAACCCTAGCCCCTGAATTATCTGATACTAATAATTTTGATCCTGGTGAAATCATTTAATCAAATGTTAGAAGGGGAATCCCTAATAAATGAAACAAGAATTGGCTTTTTTTAATTGTAGTTTTACGGTTTAAAATTATTAATAATTTTAAATTTGATAACCGATAAAACGATTCCAGCTCCTCTTCCAATTCAGGAAAAATCATTAAATCTTTAAATGTATAAGAGAAGTTACCATCCGTGTTAAAATTTTTGGAATCGAAACCCTTGAAGTAACGGGTTCGTGGTAAATAACAATAAACAAGGTTAGTTATGAAAAAATAAATGAAATTTTTCGGTAAAATATACTTTAAAGTATAACCCGAGTCGGATCCAAATTTTGTATAACGAGGCCCGCTACTACTCTTGGCTTTAAGAAACGAGTAATTTTTAGAGTTGTTGGTAAGAAGAGCTAATGCCGTAAGGGCCTCTACTTTATTTTTATTAAAACCAAGGGACAGACCCAGTGTTTTTATGGAGTCAATATCATGTACTGATTTAACTCTATACTTGGTTAGTAAAATTAAACGGGCTTCTTTTGAAGAGTAATCTAATAATGCGTCCACAACTTAATTTGAAATTAGAGTATTTACTACGGAAATACCCTTTCGCATTCGGTAGAACGAAACTAAAATACCCAACCCAATTGCAGATTCTGAGGCTCCAATGGTTAGGAAAAATAGAGAGAATACTTGACCTAACATATCATCTAAAAATTTTGAATATATAATAAAATTAAAGTTTATACTTAATAACATTAACTCAATCGAGATAAAAATGATAATAATATTAGTTCTATTTAAAATAATACCTAAAAATGAAATTATAAGTAAACTGATTGCAACGAGTAAATATTTTAATAATCCTATTTCCATTATAGCATATATATGATGTTTGGTAAACTGTCGAAAGCTACTAGAACGCCTGCGACAAGAAAGAACCAACCTAAGGTTACGGGTATGAATACTTTCCATCCTAATTGCATTAATTGGTCATAACGGTACCGAGGGAGAACTGCGCGGATTGTTATGAAGAAAATTGCAAAAATTGAAATTTTTAACGATAACCAAAATGGCCCCGGTATAAACGATAGAATATCTAATGGTGGCAGCCACCCTCCCAAAAATAATAGAGCAGTGGAAGCACTCATTAGTAAGATGTTAGCATACTCCCCCAAGAAAAATAGCGCAAATCCCATGGCAGAGTACTCTACATTATAACCTGATACCAATTCTGCTTCAGCTTCAGGAAGGTCAAATGGGTGTCGGTTCGTTTCTGCGAGAGCAGAAACAAAGAATACTAAAAACATTGGGAAAAGGGGAAAAACATACCAAATTTGTTGTTGAGAAAGAACTATTGTAGTTAAATTTAAAGACCCACAACATAAAAAAACCGTTAATATGGTAAAACCAATGGCAACCTCATATGAAATCATTTGAGCTGCAGAACGTAACGCACCTAAAAAAGCGTATTTCGAATTACTTGACCAACCTGCCATAATTATTGTATAAACACCAAGTGATGAAACAGCAAAAAAGTATAAAATCCCCAAGTTTATATTTGCAATCACTGCACCTACAGAGAAGGGTAAAATTACCCAACCCATTAATGAAATAATGAAAGTAAATATAGGAGAAAGTACGAATATTGCGGGGTTACTACTACTTGGAATGATAGTTTCTTTTATAATTAATTTAACACCATCTGCGGCCCCCTGTAAAACACCAAAAACACCGGCAATGTTCGGTCCACGCCGGCGTTGGATCGCTGACATTAATTTTCGTTCTAATACTGTAAAAAACGCAACTGTAACTAATAAAAAAATAATAAGAATAAGACCTTTTAAAATAACTGAGAGAAAAATATAAAAATAATCACTAAACATTTAATTGTAATTAATTCTTTGTCGGTTGGCCGAACATAGATTCATAACCTTAGAATTTCCTGTAATTTGGTCCGATATATAAAAATTTAAAAGACCTTTATTTGTAAAAGTATCACGTAAAAATTGCACATTTTTAAGTGCGTTTTCAACATTAAAAAAAGTCGTATAAGAGTCGGAATAGAGCGAATCATGGGCAAAACTATGTAAAGTTTTGAAATCTTTAAACGGAAGTGTATGCCCTAAGCAGCAAGCGAGAGCCCCAAAAATTTTCCAATCATCCCGAGACGATCCTGGGCCATGTAATGCACGGAATGTTTTTTGAAGATTTCCTGTTACATTATAAAAACTTGATTTTTTTTCTGAAAAAGCAACTCCTGGAAGTATGGTATCTGATTCGACAGCGTCAGAATTACCATGAGTACCAATATAAACAACTGTACAACCCTTATTGATTAAAGAAAAATCAAAATCATTAGTATTTAACAGAAGTAAAAGGTCCGTCTGATTGAATGATGTTGGTGTATACTTTGGTAGTCCCATATACGAAGCCCCAATACTTGATAGATTTCGTGCTAGTACATGAAAGGACGCGTCCTTAGCGTTTAACTTTAAATTACTTTTTAAAACTGTTTCTAATCCTTTAAAATCTAGATTACATGAGCCGTTTCCAAGAATGAATAAAGGATTCTTAGCTTTAAAAACCTCACTACAGAAAGGATGGTTTCCTTTTATAAAAGATAAAATTGATGATCCCGATACTCCTAAATGAGTAGAAGGAAATGTTAAACTCATCGCATCGCCGAAATAAACAACTTTCATATTATTAGCCATTACTTGCTTACGTAATCTTGTATTTAGTAGAGGCATCTCGTGGCGTGGGTTGACGTTTATAAGTATACAAAGATCGTTTGCTTCAACCGCGGGAAGATCCAATGACATGGTGTTTGAAGATACAAAATCTAAATTATTTGAATTAAACCCATTCTCTGCATACAGACTATTAGAACCTAAAAGGTTTGCTAACTTTTTACTGACAAATAATGTCTCTAAATCAGTACTTGTTCCTGACACGATAGAAATATTCGATGAAGTTTTTAAGGTTTTAGCTAACTGTGTTAGTGCAGAAATCCAAGTACTCTCGATTAGGGTGCCGCCCTCTGTACTACGAATAAATGGATTCGACAAGCGTTGTTTTTTTAATCCGTCATATGAAAACCTTACTTTATCAGTGATCCATTCTTCATTTAAGCGTTCGTTAATACGGGGTAGTACTCTTAACACTTCATTACCTTTTGTGTTTAAAATTATATTACTTCCTAAGCCGTCAAATATATCAACGGATTCCGTGCTTTTTAATTCCCAAGTACGAGCTGAAAAAGCATACGGTTTTGAGGTTAGTGCACCCACAGGGCACAAATCAATTATATTTCCTGAAAGTTCAGATTTAATTAATTTTTGAACATAAGTTCCAATTTCAGTTTTTCGACCACGGCCGGTTGTCCCTAAATCGGAAATACCTGCAATCTCTGTAGCAAACCGAACGCATCGGGTACAATGTATACACCTTGTCATAATGGTTTTTACTAAAGGACCACAATTTTTGTCTTCTACGCCCCTTTTATACTCATAAAAGCGGCCTGAGTCTGACCCAAAAATCATAGCCTGGTCTTGAAGGTCGCACTCCCCTCCTTGATCACAAATTGGACAGTCTAGTGGGTGATTTAGAAGAAGAAACTCAAGAACAGATTCTTGTGCTTTCTTAACCAAAGGAGTGTTAGTATAAACTTTCATGTCTTTATTCACTGGAAGTGTGCATGAAGCAATAGGCTTGGGAAATTTTTCAATTTCAACTAAACACATTCTACAATTTCCAGCGATTAATAATCTTTCGTGGAAACAGAAACGTGGAACATCTATTCCGACCGAATCACATGCCTGCAATACAGTAGTATTTTGTGGAACAGTTACGGAAACATCATCTACATATAGTGTTACCATATAAATTAAACGGAAAGGATGGGATTCGAACCCATGTGCACATAACTGTGCGTTGGTTTAGCAAACCAATGCTTTAAACCACTCAGCAACCTTTCCCCGGTACGAGAATGACAGGATTCGAACCTGCATGTCCCGGTTCGACAAACCGGTACTTTACCATTAAGCTACATCCCCTTGTTTAACGAAAGTTAATCTTTGAAAAAAATACAAAAAAGAATTAACACGGAGAAAAGACTGATTAAATGTGAATCAAATATGAAAAAAATTATGCTATTAAACCCTATAAAAGTTATCAAAAGAACAGCTCCTACTAACATTACAAATGTGTAATGATAGATTAAACCTGTCTGCATATAGCTTAAATTAAGTTTTCTGTTATATAAAACGTTTGATAGTCCAAATGGACCAAAGAATTCAATAATACCACGATCAACTGTTTTATAAGTACCACTATAACCGATTTCTAAAACAGATTGGTTCAAATACTCATTATAAACTTTATCGAAATACCATTTTCTATTAAAATAATTATAAAAAGCTAAACCAAAAGAGGTTAATTTAAAATCATATAAATTACGTAATGGGTTTACAATATATAATATATAAGCTAAAAACACCCCGGATAAACTAAAAACTACCGGTATGATTTTTATACTATGGGGTAAAAATTCTGCGTCAAACACAATCATATTGGATGGTAGCACAAACAGAGAGTTACCCCAAAAATTTGTTCCAACACCTATGATCATATCTTTTGTTAAATAACCTATAAAGATACTACCAAACACAAGGACGGTCAAAGGGAACCCCATTATTTTAGGCAAATCGTGAGCGTTCTGTATTGATTGCTTGAAAGCATTTGTACGGTTAATAAAGGTCAGATAAATCAGACGCATAGAGTAAAAAGCTGTCATAAAAGCTGAAACTGTTCCCAACCAGTGAGCGAAATGTCCATTAACGGAAAATGACCCGTATGCAAGTTCCAAAATTGCATCTTTTGAATAAAAACCTGTCAAGAATGGGAACCCCATTAAAGATAAAGAACCTATAAACATCATGGCATAAGTATAAGGTACGAGCTTTATTACCCCACCCATTTTACGCATGTCCTGCTCATCAGCTAAAGCATGAATTACGGAACCAGCACTTAAAAAAAGAAGAGCTTTAAAAAACGCGTGATTGGCTAAATGAAAAACACTGACACTATAATTTGAAATCCCACAAGCAAAAACCATATAACCCAATTGACTACAAGTTGAGTAAGCGATAACACGTTTTAGATCATTCTGTACTAAAGCAGTGGTTGCAGCAAAAAAGGCCGTCATAGCTCCCATGAAAGTCACTACTAGTAAAGCATCCGGCGAATATTCAAACAAAGGCGAACACCTTGCCAATAAAAAAACCCCAGCTGTTACCATTGTAGCTGCATGAATTAGTGCAGATACGGGTGTTGGACCCTCCATCGCGTCGGGCAACCATGTATGCAAACCAATCTGGGCAGACTTACCTACCGAACCAATGAATAAGAAAATACAAATATAAGTTAAGATATTAAAATTGAAACCCAAAATATTTAATGTTAGGTCTGAATTATTAGCAACGTAAGGAACTAGTGCAAACAATGTAGAATAATTTACAGTCTTGAATAAGTAAAAAATACCAAGAACACCTAACACTAAACCAAAGTCACCAACACGATTCACGATAACAGCTTTGATGGCTGCTTTATTTGCCTGTAATCGCGTGTGCCAAAAATTAATTAGTAAATACGAACATAAACCTACACCTTCCCAACCTACAAACATTTGAATTAAATTATCCGCTGTTACTAAAATTAACATAAAAAAGGTAAATAAAGATAGATATGACATAAAACGAGATAAATGAGGGTCTGTTTCCATGTAACCTATCGAATATAAATGTACGATTGTAGAAACACAAGTAACCACAATCAACATTACAACTGTTAAAGAATCAAATAAAAAACCCCAGTGAAAATCCATCATCTCTGAATTGATCCAGGAAAATAACTTAATCGTACAAGGGCTCTGACATAACGCCACCTCATAAAAGGCAACCGTCGAAAATAAAAAACTCGTAAAAACGCAAAGAGGGGTCAAAAAAGTAGCCCCTTGCGGACCAATAAAACGACCAAAAAAACCTGCTATTAACGATCCTATTAAAGGTAATAGAACAATAAGTAAATACATACGGATAGAGTGAGATTCGAACTCACGGTACTCTCGTACCCCGATTTTCAAGACCGGTGCCTTAAACCACTCAGCCATCTATCCTATAATTAATTTATAAACGGCGTGAAGCACGTAATCTACAACCATTATGAGATTTAGGGGTAATATCTAAAACAGCAACGCATTTATGTTTTAATTTTGATTTTCCAAAGAGACGAACTAACGGTCGTCTAAAACGACCAAAACCTTTGATATAAAGTACAAAGAAGGGCATGCCATGTTTTGCCAGCACCTCAACAAATTTTAAAAAAATTATTTTAGAAAAAAAGGGGTTGCTCCGTTTTGATTTTTTATTTCCTAATAAACCACTTGTTAGAGAAAATAAATGGAGACCTTCTGGGTTAGAAAGGCTTAAACGGACATTTCTTTTAGTAGCTAATAAATTAACCCGATAGGTATTTTCGGGAAGACCCCTTTTTCTCGGGCTTGTGTTGAAAATACCTTTAATAAAATTTGGTTTCGTGTCTGAACTAGTAACATCCTCTTTTTTTTTCAAGGTAGGGTTCATATTTTTTAATTTATTAACAAAATGTAAATTTGTTAAATAAGAAAATTTTCTGTTAATTTTTTCGATTCTTTTGTGTTCTTGCATTTGTGGAAGATCTTTGCCCACGAACCGGAAGCTTGTTTCGGTGACGAGAACCACGGTAGGACCGTATCTTTATAAGATTATTGATAGAAAGAATTCTTTGTTGTTTTAAACGAGAAGAAACTAAAAAATTTTTGTCTATAATTTTACGTAATTTTAATAAGTGTGTTTTAGAGAAAGAACCTATAGTTGCCTTTTCTTGAATCCCTAACTCGCCTAAGATTTTTAAAGCCGAAGAACGGCCTATGCCGAAAACTTGAGATAAAGCCACGGTTGATTTTAAATTTGGGTTAATTTTTGTTTCAAAAAGGTACACCATAAATATAACTTAAATTATTAATTTCCACCCCACCAGTAAACCATTACGAAAAGGAATAGCCATACAACATCAACGAAATGCCAATACCATGCAGCTGCTTCAAAACCGAAGTGGTGCTCCCGGGTGAAATGATTTGCCATTAAACGGAAAAGACAAACTGTCAGGAAACAAGTCCCAATAAAAACATGAAAACCGTGAAACCCTGTTGCCATGAAAAAACACGAACCGTAAACACTATCTGAAATAGTGAAACTTGCGTGTAAATACTCATATACCTGGAATCCGGTGAAAAAAATAGCTAAAACAATTGTAGCTATTAAGCTTTGAGTAGCTAAACTTCTTTCCCCCGTAACTAAAGTGTTGTGACATACAGTACAGGTTGCCCCTGAAGTTAATAAAATTAAAGTATTTAAAAAAGGAACGTCCCAGGGATTGAAACATTCAATACCTTTTGGAGGCCAAACAGAACCTACTTCTGGAGCAGGATTAACACTCGAATAAAAAAACGCCCAGAAGAAAGCAAAAAAGAACATAATTTCGGAAACAATAAATAAAACCATCCCCATACGAAGCCCTAATTCTACTTTATTTGTGTGTTGACCTTCAAAAGTACCTTCACGTACAATATCTCGCCACCACACATACATACCAAAAACAATAATAAATAAACCTAACGAAAGTAATAAAGAACCCCCTTGGTAAGAGTGAAAATACATCACTCCACCGAATGTTGCCGCAAATGCTCCAGTTGCAGAAACGATTGGCCAAGGACTTGGGTCTACTAAGTGAAACGGATGAATCTGATTGTTATATTTCATTAAAAGATTTGTATATCCCTTACGGGAATTGAACCCGTATCTGTGCCTTGAAAAAGCAATGTCCTAACCATTAGACGAAAGGGACCTTTTTTTATTTAAGAAGCTGTAGGTGGAGGGGTACTGCCTGATAAATATGTGGCAGCAACTCCGACAGCGACAGCACTTAATCCAATAACTTTTACTCGAGGGGTGGCACTAAAGATAGCTACAGCTGCACTTCCTAATGCCGCACCATTGAGAAGCGCGTTCATAGTTGTTGGGATATTTCTTGACCCGCCTCCTTGACTGTTCTGGGCTACGACGTTTGTAGTTGACGACGCAACTGCTTTCACGGTAGTAATGTTCTCAGATCCCACGCATTGAGTTGGATTATTACTTGACGAATTAATAATTTCTTGAATAAGACCTAAAAGAGGCTCAAGCATTGCATTTTGGTACGTATATAACATGCTCAATTCTCCGGACTTATATGATGCTATAACGTGTATTAGAACAAGACTTAATATAAAAGTTGCAAAAACCATTGAAAAAAATACGTACCAAAGTATATATTTAAAAATACCCCGATATGGAATTATAAGACAAACGACCATGCCGTCAATAACCAGAAAAGTATTTAACCACCAAACAGGATTAATTTCTGTAGCAGGGTCGTATAATGAAGACACAATTATAGAAAAAAAGCACCAAAAACATATCATAAATAAGAATGCTCTATAAGATGGCCGTTTTCTAAATATATTATTTATAACATAAGAGCTAAACTGTTCCACTTTTTTAAAAACACGTATAAAAAATTTTGAGTAAGTAGGAGAAATTTGTATTAAGCGATATTGCATTTCGATAAAATTTAACGGTCTACTTCACCAAACACGATGTCTTGTGTACCAATAATGGTAACAACATCTGCCAACATGTGCCCTTTAGACATGAAATCGAGACCCTGTAAATGGAAGAACCCCGGCGCTCGTATCTTACATCTATAAGGCTTATTCGAACCGTTAGAAACTAAATAGACACCGTACTCTCCTTTAGGTGCTTCTATAACAGAATATGTTTCTCCAGGTAAAACATTATAACCTTCCGTATAAAGCTTAAAATGGTGAATCAAAGATTCCATGGAGTTTTTCATATAAGTTTTAGAAGGGGTGGAAATTTTAGTGTTGTCCGTTTTCACCGGACCTGTAGGCATTTTATTTATAGCCTCAAGTATAATACGCAAACTTTGGCGCATTTCTTGTACTCGAATTAAGTAACGGTCATAACAATCACCATTTGTCCCCACTGGAACATCAAATGAAAAATTTTCATAACCTTCGTATGGTTGGGTTTTTCTTAGATCCCAAGGGATCCCGGAACCGCGTAACATTACCCCACTAAAGCTCCAATTTAGGGCATCTTCAGCCGTAACAATACCTACGTCAACAAGACGTTGCTTCCAAATTCTGTTATCGGTTAAAAGCTCCTCCATTTCATCAATTCGATAAGAAAAATCTGATATAAATGAATAAATATCATCTAATAACCCTAACGGAAGATCTAAACTAACCCCTCCGGGTCTGAAATACGCTGCGTGCATACGTGCACCCGAAACCCGTTCGTAAAACTCCATCAATTTTTCACGTTCGTCAAATGCCCACATGAAAGGGGTTGTAGCCCCTACGTCGAGCGCATGACACGAAACTGCTAATAAATGATTAAGAATTCGTGTAATCTCACTGAACATTACTCGTATATATTGTGCACGTATAGGTATTTGACAATTTAATAATTTCTCAACTGCTAATGAATAGGCATGTTCTTGAGCCATCATTGAAACATAATCTAATCGGTCAAAATAAGGTAAAGCCTGTAAATAAGTCTTATGTTCAATTAATTTTTCAGTTCCTCGATGCAATAACCCTATATGGGGATCCGCTCTCTTAATAAGTTCCCCATCTAATTCTAAAATTAAACGAAGAACCCCGTGAGCTGCGGGGTGCTGAGGACCAAAATTCATTGTGAAATTTTTTACTTCTTTATATTCTGTCATATAAATTAAACAGAGGAGAAGGGATTCGAACCCTTATCGTACGGCTTTGGAGACCGACATTTTACCATTAAACTACCCCTCTAAAGATATTTTTATTTAATTAAAGATCCAAGGCCCCTTTTTTCCAAACATAAACAAATCCAATAGTCAGTTCGATTAAAAAATCAATCATGATCCAAAAACCAAATGATCCAATTGTACTTAAAACAATTGCCCAAGGAAATAAAAATGTAACTTCTAAATCGAAAATTATGAAAAGAATTGCTACGATATAAAACCTAACATCGAACGTGTTCCGAGCATCCTCAAAAGGTTCAAACCCACATTCGTAAGCAGATAATTTTTCTGATCCACCTATTTGTGAAGCTAAAAAATATGATAACAAAAAAATAATAAAAGATAAAGCGATACTTATTAATAAAAAAATAAAAACAGAAAAGTATTCTACGTGAAATAATACCATTTACTTCTTAATTGTAATAATTGCACGCTCTGGGTCAGACACCTTTTCTCCATGCATAAATGCAACGTATACTACGTAAAAGAAGAAAATTGCACCTACTGCAGAAATATATGATCCATATGATGCAATAGCGTTCCATCCACTAAACGCGTCTGGGAAATCTGGAATTCGTCGAGGCATTCCTGCTAACCCTAAAAAGTGCATTGGGAAGAATGTTACGTTCACTCCTAAGAAGAAAATCCAAAAATGGATCTTACCTAAAACCTCAGGATAATGACGCCCTGTCATTTTTGGAAACCAGAAGTAAAAACCTGCAAAAATTGCATATACTGCACCCATTGATAATACATAGTGGAAGTGAGCTACTACATAGTAAGTGTCGTGCAGTGCAATGTCTAGACCTGAGTTAGCCAGTACAATTCCTGTTAATCCACCTACGGTGAATAAAATTAAGAACCCAAAGGTGAATAACATTGGGGTATTTAATGTGAATCGACCTCCCCAAAGTGTTGCAATCCAACTAAAGATTTTAATACCTGTAGGTACCGCAATAATCATAGTTGCCGCAGTGAAGTATGCTCGGGTATCTACATCTAAACCTACAGTATACATGTGATGCGCCCAAACTATAAACCCTAGAATACCAATAGAAACCATTGCGTAAACCATTCCTAAGTATCCAAAAATAGGCTGACCCGACTCCCGAGCGATGATTTGACTAATCATTCCAAATCCAGGAATAATCAGAATATAAACCTCTGGGTGTCCAAAGAACCAGAATAAATGTTGGTATAATACAGGATCTCCCCCTCCTGCTGGATCGAAAAAAGTTGTGTTAAAGTTACGATCTGTTAAAAGCATTGTAATAGCACCTGCTAAAACGGGTAAAGATAATAATAGTAAGAAAGCTGTTACTAAAACAGCCCAAACCATTAATGGAAGGTTATGCATCTTCATTCCTGGAGATCGCATGTTGAAAATTGTTGTAATAAAGTTAATTGCACCTAAAATAGATGAGGCTCCAGCTAGGTGTAGGCTAAAAATAGCTAAGTCCACAGAAGGTCCTGAATGCGCCTGTACACTAGATAGTGGCGGATACACAGTCCAACCAGTTCCAGCACCTGCTTCTACTAAAGATGAACTTAAAAGTAATAATAAAGCAGGAGGTAGTAACCAGAAACTAATGTTGTTTAGCCGAGGAAACGCCATATCAGGTGCACCAATCATTAAAGGAATAAACCAGTTACCGAATCCACCAATCATGATAGGCATCACCATGAAGAAAATCATGATAAAAGCATGCGCGGTTACAATTACATTATATAATTGATTGTTTCCTAATAAAACCTGACTTCCAGGCTGTGCTAATTCCATTCGCATATATACAGATAAAGTTGTACCCATTACACCTGCAATTCCTCCGAATAGTAGGTAAAGTGTACCAATATCTTTATGGTTTGTTGAGAAAAGCCATCGAGATGACCAATTATAAAAAGCTGTCATTATATAAAAATAAAATTAAAATGTGTGTGAATATAAAACTAAATTATATTCTTAAAGTTAGCATCTAAATCGAAACCCTCTAAATCTGGGTCATCTTCAACAATTGTTAATAAATTATCAACATAACTCCGGAATAAGAAATCGTACATAGAAACACCGTCTACTACAATGGGCATAAATCCGTGGTTCACACCACAAATTTCACTACATTGTCCGTAAAAAGTACCCTCTCGCTTAATGAAAACAGAAGTTTGATTTAAACGTCCAGGGCAAGCATCCACCTTTACTCCTAAAGAAGGAACAGCCCAACAGTGTAAAACATCCGAAGCTGTCACAATAACACTGATATGAGTTTTTACTGGTAATAAAAGTCGGTTGTCTACTTCTAAAAGACGTAAGTTACCTTCTTCTAAATCCTCAGTTGGGATCATATAACTATCAAATTTTTTACCATCAATATGCTCCGCAATGTCAGGATTTTTACAATTTGAATATTCGTATGACCAATACCATTGATTCCCGGTTACTTTTACTGTTAAATTTGGCTCCACAAGTTCTTCCAAAGAATAAAGTAAAGCAAAAGAGGGAACAGCAATAACAGCTAAAATTAGAGCTGGAACAACGGTCCAAACAATCTCAATAAATGTGTTATGATAAACACCTTCAGACATTGTTTTTGCTGCTAAAAGTTTACCGTCACCACTTTCTGGAACAGTAATCTCATCTGTTGAATATAAATAAATACATCGAAATAACAACCAAGCAACAAAAATAGAAATCGCTATAATGAAAAACATTAAATCATTATGAAAATTAATAATACCCTCCATTGTAGGGGTTGCTGGGTCTTGAAACGCTAATTGCCAAGGTTTAGAGGCATCCGCTTCTGCTATTTTAGTATCTCCCGCTAATTGAAAAAATAAAACAAGTTTTTCAAAGAAGTTATAAACTGAATTTAAACTAAACATAAAAAAATTATAGCGTAATATATGTGAAAAAAAAATTAAAGAGCAAATAGGATTAAGAATGCCATCATTAATGCAAAAAGAGCCATCGCTTCTGTTAAAGCAAACCCTAAAAGGCAATACTTAAACATTTCCTGTTGTAATGAAGGGTTACGTGAATAACCAATAATAAAACAACCAAAAACGATCCCGATTCCTGCACCAGCTCCAGCTAAACCAATTGAAGCAGCACCCGCACCAATAAATTTTGCAGCGTCTAAAATCATAAAAAGTTAAAAATATTAAAACAAGGCCTTAAATAAGTAAAATAACGGGGGTTGGACTTGAACCAACGACCTCTAGGTCATGAGCCTAGTGAGCTACCATCTGCTCCACCCCGTTTTTACCCGCTCCCGGACTCGAACCGGGAACCCAGAAGGATCAGATTTTAAGTCTGACGTGTTTACCAATTTCACCAAGCGGGTTTTGTATAATTATTACATGCTCTCCAGGTTGGATTTGAACCAACGACCAAACGGTTAACAGCCGTACGCTCTGCCACTGAGCTACTGAAGATATTTTATTATTTTTTACTGACAGTTCCGTATTTCGACCTGCCTTGTTTCCTCGAAACAACTGACATTATATCATATTTACCACGGATTATAGTATATTTAATACCAGGTAAATCTTTAATACGGCCACCACGAACGAGAACATCCCCATATTTTTGCAGGTTATGCCCTTCACCAGGAATATACGCAGTCACATAACGTTTATTAAATAATCGGAGTCGTGCAACTTTCCTTAAAGCAGAATTTGGTTTTCGGGGGGTCATTGTAAATACTCTTAGGCAAGTCCCCTTTTTTTGTGGGGATTTTTCTAATGCCGGAGCTCGATTTAATTTTAATTTTCTAACTTTACGTGAATTTTTTACTAGTTGATTAAAAGTAGGCATTTAATTTTTTAACGACGATCGGTTTTGTAGAACCAAAGAGTTAAACTCCTGTTGGAACTTTTTAGTAAACCCTTGATTTTTATACGCATCCAGGATCTCTGTTAACAGATTTAATTTAAACGAATTTTTGGTATGTTTTTGC
>JACLAD010008644.1_pt1 | contig 42286 bp, 44 predicted proteins | sample 8027901 | NCBI WGS metagenome assembly JACLAD01 (sample SAMN15725071, study PRJNA655200) | protist metagenome | isolation source: fluorescence activated cell sorting (FACS) single amplified genomes of... | place: Spain: Blaines Bay Microbial Observatory, Mediterranean Sea | collected 2016-07-05 | reverse complement strand
CAGCGCCAGGCATTCGCGGGTGTACTCGTCGATCACTGTCAGCATGCGCAGCTTCCGTCCCTCGTGCGTCCGATCCTGGACGAAGTCGTAAGACCAGACGTGGTTCGGGCGATCGGGCCGCAGGCGGACGCATGAGCCGTCCGCAAGCCAGAGCCGCCCCCGCTTGGGCTGGCGCTGCGGCACCTTCAGCCCTTCGGTCCGCCAGATCCTCTCGACGCGCTTCAGGTTCACTCGCCAGCCGGCGTCGCGCAGGAGGGCGGCGACCCTCCGGTAGCCGTAGCGGCCATATCTCGAGGCCAGCTCGATTATGTCTGCCGTCAGCGCCTCTTCATCGTCTCTGCCCCGCGGCACCTTGCGCTGGGTCGATCGATGCTGCCGAAGGACAGAGCAGGCGCGCCGCTCGGACGCTCCCGTCACCTCCCGCACGTGCTCGATCGCCAGCCTTCGGCGCGCGGGGCTCAGTAGTTTCCCTTGGCAGCCTCGCTCAGGATCATCTTGTCGAGCGTCAGATCCGACACTGCCCGGCGGAGCCGCTGGTTCTCCCGCTCGAGCTCCTTCAAGCGCCTCGCCTGATCGACCTTCATGCCGCCGTACTCGCGGCGCCATCGGTAGTAGGTTTGCTCCGTCACCCCAATTGCTTTCGCCGCCTGCGGCGTCGTCTGACCTCTCGCGATCAAGACCTCCGCCTCACGCAGCTTGCCGATGATCTCCTCAGGGCTGTGCCGTTTGCGTCCCATAACCCGCTCCTTCCAAGCGATATCCGAACATACAGTCCGGACCACTCAGAAGGGGGCAGGCCAATCTCATCGAGGACGATGCGGCCGTCCGGGAGGCCCTGACCCTCATCTTGGAGGGCGAGGGCTACGCCCTGCGGGCATGGCCCGACGGAGAGCGGTTCTTCAGGGAGGCGGTCTTGTCGCCGGATGATCTCCTGCTGCTGGATCTCGGCCTGCCGGGCATCAGCGGGGCTAAGGTCGCTCGGGCACTGCGCGCGCGGCGACCACCTTCGCACCGTGGTGCTTTCGGGCATGAAAGGCGCGGCCTTCGCCCTCGCGGTCGCCGCCATCGCGCCCGCCGACGCCCTCCTAAAGCCGCTCGCGCCTGCTGCGCTGAGCGCGAGGCTGCACGCCGTCGGCGCGTAAGGGGTTCTCCTTACGGGTTCGTCCGGATTCCGCCGTCCCGGTCCCCCTGCTACCTTCCGGTCAAGACAGGAGGACGGCATGACGATGGCACCGGTGAAGAGCTTCGCGAAAAAGGCGACGATCTATGCAGCGGGCGACGCGGGCGGCGCGCTGCCCAAGCTCCTCTCCGGCGCGGTGATCCTCTTCACAATCCTAGCTGACGGGCGCCGCCAAATGCTCGACCTCGCCGGGCCAGGCGATTTCCTGCACTTCGAAACGGACGGCGAGGTCGATCACTATGCTGAGGCACTGACGCCTTGCGAGGTCGCCTCGTTCAAGGCGGCGGAGTTGATGGCGACGCCTGACGGCGCCGTCTTCCTGCTAGAACAGATGCACGACCGCCTGGTGCTGGAGCGGCGCCACGTCGCCATACTTTCGCAGAAAGGCGCGGGCGAACGGCTCGCAGCCTTCGTGCGGCTGGCCGCCGACTGCCTCGGCGGCGAGGCAGGACGCCTCGACCTGCCGCTGACCCGCCAGCACATCGCCGACTTCACCGGCCTCACGCTGGAGGCCGTCAGCCGCACCTTCGTGCAGTGGGAACGGGACGCCGTACTGACGAAGGTCCGTGGCCGGACGTCCCAAGTGAGCGAGCGGTCGGCCGCTTGAGGGGCCGCTGAGACGGTTCAGAAGGGAGTAGATCGGTGAGTGAAACCAGCAAGCGGACCGTCCTTGCGGCGGTGAACGGCGGGCCTGAGGGCGAAGCGGCCATCCGCACCGCGCAGGCCATAGCCCGGGGCATGAACGCGGTGGCCTGCGCCTGCCTCGTCGGTGAGTACGAAGACGAGGCATCGGACGCCGAAGCACGCCTGAGGCGCGTGGCAGGCGCCGCCGCCTGCGCAGACGCGAAGACGCTTCCCTTTCCCGACTTCTACGACGACGACGATGCAGGCCGTGCGCACGCGATCTGCGGCGAGGCGATGCGCCGGGACGCCGCGATGATCGTCGTCGGCCAGCACAAGAAGCGGCGCTTCGCCTCGCTCGAAGGCACGGTGACCGAGCGGTTGCTACGCGAGAGCTGCCGTCCGGTGCTGATTGCGACCGAGGCACGCGACGCGCCCTATGCCCGCGTGATCGCCGCGGTGGATTTCTCCGCCTACTCGCCTGCCGCCGTCGAGGCCGCGCGCCTCGTCGCGCCGGAGGCCGTTCTGACGCTCGTCCACGCGCACGAGCCGAACCTGAAGGAGCGGCTGTCGGGGCTCGGCGCTTCCGGCAGCGAGACCGCCGCGCGCGAAGACAGGATGCGCACGCTAGCCGAGAAGGCGGGCGGGGCCGACGTACTCGTCCGCGAGGGCACGCCTCGCGACGTCCTGTGCGCTGCGCAGGACGCTCTCAGCGCCGAACTCGTCGTCCTCGGGACGCGGGGGCGCACCGGGATCGCCCGCGCGGTGCTCGGCAGCGTCGCCAGCGCCTTCGTCCAAGCCCCGCCCTGCGACGTCCTCCTCGTCCCCGCCGCCTCGGCTTAACTCTCGAAAGGAACCTCGACCATGCCGACCCGCAAGCACGTGCTCGTCGCCGTCGATCACGACGATGCCCCTGAAGCGCTCGAAGCCGTCGCGCGCCGCTACCTCACCGGTCACGGCGACGAGGTCAGCGCGCTCGCCGTGACGCCCAGACCCACGCTCATCGCCAGCCCGGCGGCGACCGAAACAGGCAGCCGGTTGGAGGCGATGCTAAGGGAACAGGCCGAGGCGAGGCTCGACAAGGTCGCGGATCTCGTCGGCGGCGCTGCCCGTACAGAAATCGCGACGGGCCGTCCCGCCGACGAGATCATCCGGGCGGCCGAGCGCCTGAAGGCCGACCTCGTCGTCAAGGCCGCCGACAGGCCCGCCGGCACGCGCACGCCCGTCTTCGGGGCGACGGAGAAGAAGCTCACGCGCAAGTGCCCCGTGCCCGTCCTCATCACGCGCGGCGAGGCGAAAGACGGGCCCGTCGTCGTGGCGCTCGACCGCCCGGAGGGCGACGCGCAGGACGCCGCTGCCGCGCTGCGCGAAGCGCTGATCCGGCACGCTGCGGACCTGGCCGAGCGTGCTGGCACCGAAGAGGTCGTCTTGCTGCACGCCTGGTCGGTCGTCGGCCTGCCCCTGCTGGAGCATCCGCGCTCCGGCCTCTCGAAGGAGTCGGTCGCGGGCTACGTGAAGGAGTGGGAGGACGAGCACGCCCGCTGGCTGGACGAGACCGTGGCGCGGGCCAACGAGCGCTTCGAAGGGCGCCTTCGCTTCCGGAGCCACATGGTCATGGGCGATCCCGGCCACGCGCTCCCAGAAGCGGTCGCTGATCTCGGCGGCGCCCTCCTCGTGATCGGCAGCGCCAACCGCAGCGGCGTCGCAGGGCTGTTCATCGGCAACACCGCCGAGACCGTGATCGACCGAGCGCCTTGCGACGTGTACGTCGTCAAGCCCGAAGGCTTCGAGACAGTCATCGCATCAGCGCGTTAGAAGAAGGACGGGCTGTTTCCCGGTCTTAGCGAGACGTGGAACCGGTGCCATACGGGTGAACCACGAAGCGCCTCATCCAAGCGATATCCGAACATACAGTCCGGACCGCCCAGAAGGGGGCCGGTCACTCGCCGAGGCGCTGGCGCGGGCGAACGGCGCGCACCTCGCCAAGCAGCAGGCGGTGGCGTAACCGCTTAGAACGAACACCGCCTCGCCGGCGCCGGCGGCGCCACTGGCTACAGGATCTACGGGCTAGCGGAACTGCAATCATCGGCGGGTCCCTGGAACAGAACCAGATATTTCGGGGTTCTTGTCTCAGCACACGAGGCGGAGAGCTGATGGCGGCAGGAGCAATACGAGCGCGAAGGGGCTTCTCTGACGGCGAACTGACGGCCTGTTTACCGGCCGTGCGGCGGTTCGCTCAGTCTCTGACCCGCTGCTCGCACGCAGCCGACGATCTGACACAGGACACCGCGCTCCGATCGCTGCGGTTCCGCGACCGTTTTCGCGGCGGCAACCTTGTCGCTTGGCTCTGCACGATCTGCCGAAGGCTGTTCTACAATCGCGGGCGCGGCGTCGCGGCGAGAGCGGTGATGGTCGACGTCGCTGACTGCATGGCCGACAGTTTGACCGTAGCGGCACCGCAGGACGAGCATGTCGAGATGCAGCGCTTGGAGCGCTGCTTCCGCCGCTTGCAGGCTGACGAGCAGGCACTGCTCCTGCGGGCAGGGATCGACGGCGCGTCCTACGCAGAGCTCGCGGCAGCGATGGGCGTTCCGCTCGGCACGCTCCGGTCGCGTCTTTCCCGCTTGCGGGCGAAACTCCGCGCCGACATCGAGACCGTCGACCCGCAATGTCTCCGACAAGCGTCAGTCTCGGCCGCTATGCCGACATGAACGAGAAGGAGGCGATCTGGTTCGGCGGTTGGGAAGGGCTGCTCGAGGTCGTCATCACGGCGCCGGTCATCTACCTCCTCGTCGTCGCCTTCGTTCGGGTCAGCGGGAAGCGCACCACCGGGCAGATGAACAACTTCGACTGGATCGTCACCGTCGCGATGGGGTCGATCGTCGCCTCCAGTATCGTCATCAATACGGTCGAGGTCGCGGAAGGCGCTGGTGCCGTCCTGATGCTGATCGGGCTACAATGGGTCCTGACCAAGCTCACGCAGAGGCATGGCATCGTCGACCGAGCCGTGAAGGTTACACCGCGCATCCTGATCGACCGAGGCGTCGTCAATGAAGAGGCTCTCGCCGCCGAGCGGCTGACGAAGGATGAGGTCGCTACGGCCTTACGGCAGCGCGGCGTGACGCGCCTCGACGACGTGATGTGGCTGATGCTGGAGAATACTGGCCGCTTCAGCGTGATCAAGCGGGAGGCTGCACAGGTTGGAATGGACAGCTTCATGATGACTGATGAGATGAAGCGCGCGGCCGAACGCGCCGCTTCGTTCGACGAAGAGAAGCGGAGGGAGCTTGCTCAGAGGGTTGAGCGATAGCATCTGACTTTCTTACAAAGTGCGTTCCGCCGAACTACTGGACTGGCCTGCCCCCCTTCTAAGTGGTCTGGACTCTGTGTTCCGACACCGCGCGCATGAGCCGCTTGGGTTTGGTGGTCCAGGGGTGGCGTTAGTTTCCGGGAGCTGACAGTTTCATCGTCTCACACGACTGCCGGGCCTGCAGAGCATATCGTGCAGAGGCCGAGTTGCCGAGGGCCATGTGAGGCCGGCTCTCGTTGTTGTCGATGCGCCAGCTCTCCATCTGCCGCCGTGCTTCGGCCAGCGTTTCGAACTATCAGACGTTCAGGCAGAAGCGGATCGGTTGGCATCATCGGTCGCAGGCGGCGTGGACCTTCACCGTCCGACCGCCGCGCGAGCGGCCGACCGCATAGGGCTGCTTCCCTCTTTTCCGCCAGCAGCCGAGCGGTGCGCCCTGACGGCTGAGTTGTTCAGTTGGCGAGAACAGTCTCGATCAGCTCGGTGAGCCGGACGCTCGCAGCGAGCAAGCGCTCCTCGACGACCGGCTTCATGCGCACGGTGTAGGCTTCATCCATCGAGATCGTGCGCTGCGCTTCGTCCTCCTCATAAGTCGGGTTCAGGAACCCATAGCGGCAGAGCCCCCACGGCACGAGCCGGACGCAGTAGCCCGTGCGCGGGTGGGTGGCGACCGCATAGCTCTCGCCTGCCCAGACCCAGGGGGCGGAAAGCAGCCGCTGCCGATCGTGCTCGCGTGGGTAGGCCGGGATCACCTTCGCGAGACGCCGGACCGCCTCGTCCCGCGCGCGCTGCCGCACGCCTTCGAGGCGCCACTCGGACGGGCCGATGCCCATGATCTCCCGGATCACGATACAGCTGTCCCAGACGGCATGGAGGTTGCGGGCTGAGCACCGTCCCGCCTTGTCGACACTGTTGCCGCCCCGGTCGTCCTTGAAGCTGACATGCAGAGGCTGGTGGATGTCCCCGACCCAGTGACCGAGGAAGAACAGCGCCTCGGCCCGCTCCTCGTCGGAGAGCTCGCGGTCTGCCAGGCGCTCCGCATCCTCGACGATCGCCGTGATCACGTTCGGATCACTCTTCGGCTCGGTCAGCGCATCCACGGCCACCACCGAGCGGTCGTAGTTCACGTAGTGCTCGGAGGGCCGCTTGCGCGGCCGGTCGGCCCAGCTGCAGGCGTCCTCGAAGCGACCGAACTCGCCGTCCGCTTCCACCAGCCGGTCGACCTCTTGCCGCGCGTCCTCGGACAGTTGCTGGGAGGCGAGGGCGCACACGATGGCGTGGCCGTCCTCGCCCCAGGCCTGTGCCGGCATCGGAAGGAAGGGGAGGGCCGTCAGCAGAAAGAGGAGCGCAGCCCACACCCCGCTCTTGCGCCTCACGCGTCGTGCTCCTCGTAGCCGGTCAGCCCCTGCGGTTTTTCCCAGGCGTTGCGCAGGGAGCGAAAGACAGTTGCAGCAATCGCGTGTCGCGCCCGGCCGACCCCGTTCAGCTCGGGAGCACCAGCGTAGCGGATCAAGCGCTGGCGGGCGATCTCGGTAGCGGCGCGCTCGCCGTAGCGGGCGACAAGCCGCGCGACCTCGTCGAAGGCGAGCGCATGGAGCCGTCGCCGGCGGTCGATCCGCAGCTGCGTCGGCAAATGCCGGACGATGTCTGTCAGAGTGGGATGCGGGATCGGCATGCGCGGCTCCGGGTGACTGGCTCCTGCGGCATAGCATGAGGCTCAGAGGCGGGGATAAGGCGTCGGGGAGGAGGGAAGCCTGACGACCTCGAACGGCTTACGAGTTGTGGCGTCCTTCCACGCAAGCTGCCTCTCGCGACGACAGTCCAAAATCAGGAATGGGGGCAACCTTCAGCTGAGACATGGTCGCTTCGTCAATTCCCTGACCCTTGTTAACCTCAATTATCGGAGGTCAGGTTTGGGAGCAGGCCGCCATCGAGGCGCAGGCGGCAGAAGTGTCTGGATCTTATGACCTGCGGATTCTTGACGAGCCCGATCTCTAAGAACGCTCCTTTCCCCTTTCCGCGGTGGTAAGCCACACGCGCTACCCGCCGCGTCATGAGACTCGTCGTTTGGAACTGCGCCATGGCGCTCGACAGGAAGTGGCACGCGCTGACGGCGCTCCGTCCTGACGTTGCAATCCTTCCCGAGGCCGCTGCGCCGAAAGTGCTCGAAAGGAAGGGCGTCAATCTCGGTGGCGTCTCGACCTGCTGGGTCACGAAAGAGGGCGGCAGCCGGAACAAGGGCCTGCTCGTCGCCGGCTTCGGCGATTACAGCCTTGAGCGCATCGAGGAGGAGGAGCGGCTCTACGACATCTTCCTGCCGGTGCAGGTGACAGGGCCGGTGGCCTTCGAGCTGATCGCGGCCTGGTCCTTCAATCATCGCAGCGTCGGCATGGATGCGCCGCTTCATGCTGCGCTCGACCGGTACGCCCCCATGCTCGAACGCGGAGCGCTGCTCGCCGGTGATCTAAACCACAATGTCCGCTGGGATACCGGCCATCCGACACGCGACTTCCGTGGTCATGTCGAGCGTCTGGAGGCGAGCGGTCACCGCTCGGTCTATCACGATGCGACCGGGGAAGCTTTCGGCGAGGAGCGGGCGCCGACGATCTACTGGCGTGATCGGACCGAGGACGGCCCGCGCTATCACATCGACTATCTCTTCGAGCCGGAGAGCTGGCGCGCTGCTCGCGAGGGCTTCGAGGTCGGCGGCTTCGCGGACTGGGTCGGGAAGAAGCTCAGTGACCACTGTCCGCTGATCTGCGACTGGGACGAGGCGCTGCTGCCGCAATCTGTCGCTGAACCGATCGCGTCGACTGCATAGGAGAATGTTCGCCGCCCGCGCCGGAGGCTGATCGGTCTCTGATGAAGTCGCCGCACCTCTAAGGCCGAAGGAGTAACGCCTCGATGCACGTAGATACCGGATCGGCCGGCTTCGTCCGGTGCCGCAGCTCGAAGCGTTGAAATCAATTTCAAGACCCCCTGGTTGTCCACCAGCCTCATGAGTGATGGCTAGGGCGGTAGGTGGCTGAGGGGTTTCTCCGAGGTCCTTGCTGAACGTGACACCCTCAGACCCGATCGGCGGGCGTCAGTTCTCCGACTGACAGCGCTCCGAAGAGGTCCCGGGCGAGTGTCGGCAGAAAGCAGTGTGCTCCAACGCACCAAGGCCCAGAGGCTCCGGATCTTATCCGCGTCCTCTCAGGTCATGGTAGATCGGCGGAACTGAACGAGCCGGAGCTACCGATGCCGATCCCTCACCCCACGATCACGGAGACCATTCGGCATCTGCCAACAACAGTCAGAGTAGACTGTCGACGGCGGCTCAACGCGCTCGCTTTCGATGAGGTGGCGCGGCTGGTGACCCGCTACGGTGAGCGTGCGACCACTGAGACCGCGCGCCAGCGCCTCGTTCGATATGCCGGCGCGCTCGAGCTGAACGATATCGGCCGGACGCGTCATGCCATCGCTGCGGCCGTGTTCCGCCAGCTGCGCAACTCGTGGCAGAAGCCGAAGGGTCTGATCGGGTATGAAAACCGGAACCGATAAGTGGCATACTCAGCCCTGACGTACCTTTCGATCATGAAGTGACAGGCTTTAGATCAGCGATTGCTCGAGGTCTTCACCCGCTTCTGAATACCAGAGCAAGGGAACCCGAGAGGGAATGGTGCGCACCCCTCCAAGCCTCTCGTTAACGGCACCCGAGCTCAGTCCTCAACCGAACGAACCTGTCAAGGCTTAGGGAAACCGAGGCGTTCCGGGGCATTCCGAGGATGAAATCCGGTTGATGCAGTGAGGATGCTCACGCTAACGTGCGCGAAGGCTAGGGAATTTCCAGATGAAGTACGTAACATCGGCCGCAGCGCTCGGCCTTCTCGCTGCGTGCGCGAGTGCGCCAAGTGGCGAGGCGACCTACGTGAAAACAGCCGCCACGTTCACGCCGACTGTTTCGGCGGGCGATCAGGGGACCGTTACGCGGCGCGATCCACTCATCGCCGGGACGTTGCGCCCTCAAGGCATGGTCGTTCTGACCGAGGATCTGACGACACCGCGGCGCACTTTCGAGGCCGGGGAGGTCCTCTATCGCAGCGTCCGTGGTCAGGAGAGCAGCTTCGGCGAGGACGCTACCGCGGTGTTCTGTGCCACGGATAAGCCGACGCAGATGATCCTGAAGCAGCGAACCTGCTTTCAAGATGTGGACGGCGACGGTCGCTTCGACGCGGAACTCGAAGTGCCTTATTCTCTTCCGTGGGATCTCTACGGCCTTTTCTCGGCGTACTTGCAGGACGACCCGCTAACGGGCGGCGGCTACAAGGCTTTCGACGGCGAGACGCCGGTCATTGCGATCCGGCAGGCTGCCTATGAGCTGTGCTCCGCAGAGGGCTTGCCGCGCTTTCGCGCTGTCACCATTGCCGAAGGGGTTCGGCGGCCGTCCATCCCCTGCAATTTCGGACGCATTGGGACGGAGGGACAGCTGAGCATCGACCGGCTGACGGTGCGCTTCGACAGGATGGACAAGGGCCTCCGCTACGAGGTGGTAGAGGCCCCGAATCCGGGCCTCGTCTTCACGCGGAATAAAGGTGCGTCCTTCGCGGCGGTCGGAGCGGACGGCAGCACCAAGACGCCGCTCGAGGACAGTCTAGCTGCGCTCGGGGCTGCTTTGGCAAAGCCGAACCTTGCTTCGGCGATCGACACTCGGCTCGTGTCGCAGACGGTCTCGCCGGGAGAGGCGTTCTTGTCCGTCCCCGCCCTATACGGAACGACGGGCGAACTCTCCGAGCCTTACACGTTCGACGATAGCATCAACCGATCGGCCATCTCATTGTTGGGGGCGACGACAGAGCTGCCGGCGGGAACGCCGGTCTACGGGGTGATCTTCGGCAGCCTGCAGCAGGTGCTCCGTTCGCCGGACGGCGTGAAGACGACCTGGTGCACTCTGGAGAAGCGGGAGGCGACCGGACGTTACGGCTCGCTGTGCATGATGCCTGCACCGCAGGGCGGCACCTATCATGGGGTTCTAAGAGATACCCTCCTGGTGACGGAGGTTACCATTCGGAGTGATGGAGTCCCCACTTGGTCCGCCCCGATCGTACAGCGCAAGCCGACGAGCTTAGAGGTCGAGCCAACATTTAGACTCGTTCTCGACCGGATACGCGACGACGCCATCGAGGTCCGTTTCGAGCTCGACGCAGGCGGGGGCGGCAAACAGGTGCTCGGCGAGCGCCGATTTGAGAGGGGCGAAACTGGTGAGGCGACGTTCGACATTGGTGGTTCGAGGGGCACGAGGGTCACCGTTACGCCGGGAGGAAATGCTGCGACCGTTTCGTTCAGCCAGGACAACCTACCATCTGGGACCCGACTTTACTGATCCCACTGCGTAGCCCGGCTGGGTCTCTCTAACCTCCTCACGCCCAATTGCCTCTGAATAAATCGGGTCGCGAAACCTTAACGCGGCTGCGTTAGAGCGTCTCGAAGCGACGGGACGGGGACGAGACATGGCGGCCATCTTCAACTTCCTCTGGGCGATCACTTACGGCTGGGCGCTCGCCTTGGGCTGGGTCCTCGCTGCGGCACTCGCCGCGATCAGCGTGGTCTTCCTGCCGTTTTCGCGGGCCTGTCTGCGCATGGCGGGGCTTGCGATCTGGCCCTTCGGCCGCGAGCTTGTGGCCGAGAGCGACGTGTCGCTGAAGGACTCGGTCCTGAAGTCGGGCTGGCGCGGTCTCCTCAACGTGCCCTGGTTCCTCACCGTTGGCGCCGGCATGGCTCTCCTCCACAGCTTCGCTGCCTTCACGCTCTTCATTCTCTGCCTCCCCATCGTCACTGCGCCGATCTTCCTGCCGATGGCGCTGATCAATCTGAAGCTTGCCGGCGCTGCGCTGTTCCCCGTGGGGAAGCGCGTCGTCTCGCGAGACGAAGCGAGATACGTTCGCGAAAGCGCAGCGCGTCTGGAAATCGAGAAGCGGCGCGAAAGGGAACGTGGTCGGAAGAAGCAGCGGGCGGAGATTCATAAGGCCAAGGAGGGTTACGTGCCCTCTCCCGTACAGCAGCTTTCTGATGCACCAACCCGTTCAAGCCCGGCGGCCGTACCGGAAGCTCTCGTCGCCAGCACAGCAGCGTCACTGACCAAGCAGGGCTGGGAAGTCGAAGCGCATGCGCGTGCAGCGGACGAAGGATCAGACATCGTCGCCAGCAAGGGGAAGCTCGTCGCGACGTTCCTCTGCGTCGATGTCACGCCCGATGCCGGGGCCATCGCGCTCGCCCGGAACGCGAAGACGAACCTGGTCACCCATCTGTCAGTCCTTGTCTGCGCTGAGGCGCCTCCGAAAGTCGTCGCTGACCTCGCCGATCGTGCAGGTCTCCTTGTCATCGAGCTCCACGAACTCGATGCCGTCATGGAACGGATCCGTAGTTTCCTTACACGGCGGAAGGCGATCGCTGCTGCGAAGAAGGCATCGGCGGCCTGACGCTGGTCCGGTGTCCAGGGACAGAATGGCAGCGAGCGCTGGCGTCGAGCGACCAGATTGCCTGAGGGTCTGGAGGGGAGGGGGCACCCTTTCCAAACGTCTCGAGGCAAAACGCCTATGCCGTTCCTGGCCTCCGATAATTCAGAATATCGCAGGTTAGGCGCTAGTTGTTGTCGCGCAGGAGCGAACATGCATGCCGCTGTAGAAGCCGCCTGGTTTCTCTGAGGCTCGGCAAGAGGGACTAACTGACCTAACTAGCGCACCGGGCGCAGTTGCCTCGAACGACGGTTTGTTCCAGGTTCGTTCTCGACGGTGATAATTGGAGAAACGCGTGAAGCGATTGATTTTCTGCTTCGATGGTACGTGGAACGAACTTACTAGCGGCAAGGTCACCAACGTCGGCCTCGTCGCGCAGTCAATCGCTTCAGTTGGAGCGGATGGAGCAACGCAGATCGTCTACTACGACGAAGGTGTTGGCAGCTCGGACATCGATGATAGTCGGGTACGTCGCGCACTCGAGCGTCTCGGCGGGGGCGTCTTCGGCCACGGCCTGCTCGGCAACCTCGTCGAAGCGTACAAGTTCCTTGTCTTTAACTTCGAGCCCGACGACCAGATCTTCGTCTTCGGCTTCTCGCGCGGGGCGTTCAGCGCACGATCCTTCGTCGGCCTACTCCACTCGGCTGGCATCTTGCGCCGGAGCCACGTCGAGAAGGCGCACCAGGCAGTCGAGAACTATCGCGACCTCGACCCTGAGAGCGACGCGGACATGGAGACGATGCGGCAGTTCCGCTACGAGTACGCGCGCGAGACCTACGTTGACGAGGCTGACCATCTATGGCGGTGCGATGTCCACGCGGAGCGTTATGATCCCGATGCCTGCACACGCCTTCGTGTGGAGTATCTTGGCGTTTGGGACACGGTCGGATCGATGGGGATCCCGAGCCAGTTGGGCGACTTCTCCGACTGGGTGAACGAGAAGTACGCCTTCCATGACTGCAAGCTCACGGACTTCGTCCGCTACGCCCGCCACGCTGTCGCGATCGACGAGGAGCGACCAAACTTCGCCCCGACTCTGTGGACCAACGTCGAGGACATGAACCGGCTGGCAAAGCAAGAGCGCGACGAACGGCCTTACGAGCAGCAGTGGTTCCCTGGCGACCACGGCTCGGTCGGCGGGGGTGGCGGCATCAGAGGGCTGTCGGACGGCGCGCTGCACTGGGTGCTGGACGGTGCGCGGGCGCGTGGTCTGACGATCGATACCGATGAGGCGGGCGCGATCTTCGAGCTGAAGCCGAACGTAATGGCGCCGCTGACCAACCATGACCTCGACACGAAGAAGAGCTTTTTCGGCGCGCTCCTCGACAAGTTGCCCGGCGCGTCGCGAGAGCCGGGTCCGCTCTCGATAGCCGAGGTCAGCGAGGTCGCGAAACTTCGGTGGGCGGAAGATAGCTCTTACAGGCCTGAAACCCTCTTTCACGTAGCCGACGAGCTCGAGGCGTTCGCGTCAGAGCTAGCTAACACGCAGCGTGGATCAAGCTTGGGTAAGGGCGATGAGCGCACCTTCTACACCGTCCAGCAAGGCGATAATCTTGGAGCCATCGCGCACGCACAATATGGAGATGCGGACCTCCACTACGCCCTCTTCCTGGTGAACCGGCCGCTCCTGCTGCACCCCGATGAGATTTTCCCCGGACAGGAGCTGACCATTCCCTTGAAGGAAAAGATTCTAGAGATCCACGCGCGACATTGCGCGGTCTAGGCATGGATAAGTTCTGCTCTAGTCGCGCCGCCTCGAAGCGTCCTCCTCACGGGCCTTCGGGTGGAAGGAAACACCGTACAAAGAGCTAGCTCTCTCGCTGGAGGGGTGCCTACACGACAACTTCGGTGTCAGTAGCAGGTTCTAAATGTTTCTAGCGAGATCATGGCTCCGGCAAGCGCGTATGGCTGCAGCGAGTTGCCTTCCGGAATGCTCTGCCCGTAACTCTACCCACACTTCTCTGCGTCATCCCTGATCTCATGCGTGCTTATTACGAAGCTCCGTTGAGCCAATTTCTCACCGAAGATCCCCAGGCGGTGCTTGGCAGACTCGCCGAGGCCCATGGGTATGATCTCGAAGCGACCCAACGGTCCGCCTGGCAGTGGCAGGTCGACCACCTCCAGAACGAGCTCTTTGACCTGAGCGATACCCACATTGCCTTCGAGCTTCTCATCCCGAGAATGGGCAGGCGCGCTGACGTCGTGCTGGTACGGAGCGGAACGGTTTGGGTGCTGGAATACAAAGTTGGGGCAAGGACGGTCGATCGCGCTGCGCTTTTGCAGGCGCACGATTACGCTCTGGATCTCAAGAACTTCCACAAGGGCAGCGCTGACTGCGAAATCGTACCAGTTGCCGTCGCAACGGGCGCAGGGCGGCAGCAACAAAACTCCATAGCTTTCGCGCCGGATCAGGTTGCCGAGCCCATACCCTCGAACGGCGAGGGCCTCGCCGATCTCATACGAAGCTGGAAGAGCAACGGTAGAAACTTTTCGATCGGTGAATGGCTGAGCGCCGGCTACCACCCGACGCCCACGATCATCGAGGCCGCTCAGGCGCTCTACGATCAGCACAGTGTCGAGGAGATCTCTCGCTCCGACGCTGGAGCGAAGAACCTTTCGGTGACGACGGAGCATATCGAGGAGATCGCTCGAAGAGCCGAAGCCGATAGCCAGAAGGCGATCTGTTTCGTCACCGGCGTTCCCGGTTCCGGGAAGACGCTCGCTGGTCTCAATCTCGCGACCGCTCATTCGACCCGGAATGATCAGAGCCCAGCGGTCTTCCTCTCTGGCAACGGCCCCTTGGTCGCCGTTCTTCGGGAAGCGCTCGCACGCGATCAGAAGAGCCGCTTGGGAACGAGCAAGGCCGAGGCCGCACGAAAGGTTTCCAGCTTCGTTCAGAACATTCACCACTTCCGCGATGAAGCGCTTCATGATGAGACCGCTCCAGCCGAGCACATCGTCATCTTCGACGAGGCACAGCGAGCATGGACGAGGCAACAAGCCTCGAAGTTCATGCAGCAGAAGCGCAGCCTACCAAATTTCGACCAGTCAGAACCTGAGTTCCTGATCAGCGTGATGGACCGCCATCCGGATTGGTGCGTGGTCGTCTGCCTGATCGGCGGCGGACAAGAGATCAACACTGGGGAAGCAGGACTGTCCGAGTGGCTCAGCGCTCTCAAGGAACGGTTCCCGGATTGGTCCGTCCATCTTCCAAACCGGCTGATGTCGTCAGAATACGGTGTCACCGAAGAGGACGTGAGAAGCCTCGGCGAGGACCGGGTCGCGCTCGACGACGCGCTGCATCTCAATATCTCAATGCGCTCGTTCCGTGCGGAGTCGCTCTCTCGATTCGTCGAAGCCTGTCTCGATAGTCGAGCGGGCGAGGCGAGAGCCTCTTACGAGGCGATTCAAGACCGTTATCCGATCGTTCTGACGCGGTCGCTCGAAGAAGCGCGCAGCTGGCTCAATGGTCAGGCAAGAGGCAGTGAGCGGACTGGCTTGCTCGCCTCCTCTGGCGCCTACCGCCTCCGGCCCGAAGGGCTCAACGTTCGATGCAAAGTCGATGCGCCGACTTGGTTTCTCAACGACCAGGAGGATGTGCGGTCTTCCTTCTATCTCGAGGAGGTCGCCACCGAGTTCGACGTCCAGGGGCTCGAAATCGATTGGGCAGGAGTCTGTTGGGATGCAGACCTTCGGCGAGACGATGCAGGGTGGGCTGCCTACCGGTTTCGCGGTACCAAGTGGCAGCATGTCCATGACGAGGAGGCTAAGCGCTACCTACGGAATGCTTACCGCGTGAACCTCACACGGGCTCGTCAAGGCCTCATTATCTATGTGCCGGAGGGCAATGAGCAGGACCCGACGCGGCATGCGGGCTTCTACGACCCGATTGCAGACTACCTCATCAGCTGTGGGATCCGTCGCCTGTGAAGCACGGGCGGGCCAGACCCGGGTTGCTCTCTTTGTTGCCAGAATAGGTCTCAATCGGCGCTGAGGCGGCGATCGACATCGTGCGTCACCGAACTGTCGCACGATGCCCTTACGTGCGCCGGCATGCGCACTCTCTCTCTTCCCCGAGCTGCCCTTCTTACCGCTGTCGCTGTTGCGGTTCTGGTGCCTTCGCCCGCCTTCGCCTGGGGCAAGACCGGCCACCGTGTCACCGGCGCGATCGCCGAGCAGTACCTCTCGCCAGAGGCCCGCGGTGCGGTGACCGAGCTCCTCGGCGCGGAGACCTTGGCCGAGGCCTCGACCTATGCCGACGAGCAGCGGTCCAACCCGTCGCTCTTTTGGCAGGAGACAGCGAATCCTTGGCACTATGTGACGGTGCCAGAGGGGCAGAGCTACGCCGAAGCCGGCGCACCCGAGGAGGGGGACGCCTATACCGCGCTCACCCGCTTCGCGGAGACGCTGCGTGATCCACGAGCAAGCCTGGAGGAGAAGCAGCTCGCGCTGCGCTTCGCCGTGCACCTCGTCGGCGACCTCCACCAGCCGCTCCATGCCGGCAATGGTGAGGATCGAGGCGGCAATGCAGTCGAGGTGACCTGGTATGGTGAGCCGACCAATCTGCACACGGTCTGGGACACGAAGCTCGTCGACGCAGAGCAGCTGAGCTTCACCGAGTGGGGGGAGCGGCTGACGGCCGGCACCACGCCGCGCGAGCTGCAGGACTGGGCAGAGCCCGACCCGCGCGTCTGGATCGCCGAGAGCGCGGAGCTGCGGGATCAGGTCTATCCGGAAAGCAGTGAGCTCTCCTGGGACTATGTCTACGAGGCGACGCCGATCGTCGAGGAGCGCCTTTCCCAAGCCGGGGTGCGTCTCGCAAGCTGGCTCAACTGGGTCTTCGGGGAAGGGGCGGAGAAGAGCTGACAGACCGGGCTTCGGCCGCTAGAGCCGCACTCATGTCGCCGCACGATCTCCAGGCCTTCCAGGCTTAGACGGGCCTCAGCAATACGGGCTGTGCCCGTGCCCTCGGCATCGCCACCTATACCTGGCTGGCCTACAAGAGCGGACACGCCGCCATTCCCAAACTGCTCCCCATGGCGATGGCCGCTGTGGCCGCGGACCTTGAGGCGTGGACACCTACCGAAGGTCGAGACGACGCACCCGCCTGAAGCAATGTTGGCCGCAGAACTGCCTCCGCCTTCCGCGCAGCGCTTCCAGTCTGGTCCGAGGCTTCAGCGGTCTTGTATCGCCAGGGCGGTGCCGGCTGACAGATTGGCGGGTCGGCTCGTCTCTCGGATCCCGCCCTCGCCATGGATCAGCCGCTCGCCCCAGGGCGAGAGCCGGGCAGGGTCGAAGTCCTCCACGATGTCGAGATCGGCAACGTCCTTGGCATTGCCACTCCACGACCAGCCGATATAGCCGACACCCAGCGCGTTCGCGGCTTCGAAGATCGCCTCTTCGTCGACCGGCTCGTCCTGATGGTCTCTGCCGAACTCGCCGATGATGAGGGGGAGGTCGTGATCTTCGAAGGCACGCATGGTCGACCAGACCTTCTCGGCCTCGTCGTAGACCTGGTACATGTGGACCGAGAAGACGGTGTCTCCCTGCGAATCCTCTTCCGCGAGGCGCGGCGCGAGGGCCAGCATCGTGCCTTCTGCGTCCTGGCCCCAGTTCGGCGCATCGACGACCAGCGTGTGAGGAACGCCCGCTTCCCGCAGCGCCCGGATCGCATCCGCATGCTGTTCGTACCAGACGCCCGGCGGCACGCCGTTGCCGGTCGGCTCATTGGCGAGGTTGATCATCACGAAGCCTTCCGTGCCTTCCAGCACCTCCTCGAGGCTCAGCCAATAAGGCACGATCTCGGGCAGGCTTGTCGCCCCCTCGCGCTCGCCCCAGCCCGTCGCATTGTGCACTTCGAGCAGAGTGACGAGGCCGTGCTGCCGCGCGAGGGCGACGATCTCGGCCACCTCTTCAGGGGTCGTCAGGCCCCACTCGCCGCCGGCGGAGAGCACCACCCGCACAGCATTTGCGCCGGTCGCGGCTACGTCCTCGAGCGCCGTCTCCGTCCGGTCCTCGTACCAAGCGTGCGGCACGTTGATGCCGCGGAGAAGGAGAGGCTCGCCCGCCGCATCGAGGATCTCCTCGCCCTTCGTCGTGATGCCCTGCGCCAGAAGTGCAGTCGGCGTGGCAAGGCCGGAAGAGAGGACAAGAGCCAAGCTCGAGGCGAGGGCGGAGCGAAGCGGCATGAGAGGAGCCTTGTGTCTGCAGAGCGAGAGCAGCCTAGCGATCTCTCCCCATCATGAGGAGGCACCCACGTTCTGGATCGGCACCCGAGGGTGGACAGAGACAGCTGCCGATAGCTCCGATCTCTCCGTGTGCAGCGGCATTCCAAGAATACGCCAGCCGCCGCTGGACTTCGTCCGTCCGGCAAGCCTTGCTGTGTCCACGGCCCCCGGGCGCTCCGCCCTCGGGCCTTCGGTCGGTACGGGGCGCGGGATCGGCTCGCGCCTCCTGACCGGAGGACCCGAAGGATGGGACGATTGACCAACAAGCAGCTCGAAGTGCTGGCGGAAGCCGCGCGGCGGGAGGACGGCGCGGTGCTGCCGTTGCCGGAGCGGCTGAAGCTGACCGGCGGCGCGGCCGCTGCGATCCTGCGCGCGCTGCAGGCGAAGGGGTTGGTGGCGCCACGTGACGGCAGTGAAGGAGATGCGTGTGCGGACGAGGAGGACAACTTCGCAGCCTCTCTCGTCATCACCCCAGCGGGCCTCGCCGCCATAGGCGCGGACGTTGAGGACACAACGGAAGAGACCGAGGAGGGCTCAGCGGGCGAGGGGGAGGCGGCGGCTTCTTCCGCACCCAGCTCGGCCGATGACCTGCCACCCGAGTCACCACCCGCCCTCCGCCCCGGCACCAAGGGGGCGCTGCTGGTCGAGATGCTGCAGCGGGAAGAGGGCGCGAGCGTGCCGGAGATCTCCGAGGCCACCGGCTGGCAGGCGCATTCGGTGAGGGGCGCGATCAGCGGCACGGTGAAGAAGCGGCTGGGGCTCATGGTGACGGCCGCGCCCGAAGAGGGTCGCGGCCGCGTCTACCGCATCGCGAGCGAGGCGCGAGACCATGCGTGAGCGGCTGGACGCGCTCGAAGCCATGGACCGCACCGCGCTGCTCGCGCTGTGGGAGAAGCACTATGGGAACCCGCCTCCGCCGCGGACGCGGCAGGGCCTGATGCGGCTCGGCCTCGCCTGGCAGCTGCAGGCGAAGAAGGGAGGCGGCTACGACCCCGCGCTGCGCGGCCAGCTCGACCGGCTGGCCTCCGCGCTTGAGCGGGGCGACGAGCGGGCGCTTCGGCGGAACCCCCGCGGCCGGCTCAAGCCCGGCACGCGGCTCGTGCGCGAGTGGAACGGCACCGTCCACCAGGTGACGGTCTGCGAGGATGGCCGCTTCGCCTGGAAAGACGAGCGCTACCGCTCCTTGAGCGCTGTGGCCAAAGCGATCACCGGCGCGGGCTGGTCCGGCCCCCGCTTCTTCGGGCTCGACCGGCAGGGGCAGGCGGGAAGTGCGGGAGGCGAGGACGAGCCGAGCGGTTCGGAGACAGGCGGGGCGGAGGTGGCGCATGCCTGAGCTCGGAACAGCCCGCTCGCCGCGCTCAACGCTGGGAGGTGAGAGGCGTGCCTCTGCTCGCAGCGCCCGCACCGCCCCTGCCGTGCGCTGCGCCGTCTACACGCGGAAGTCCTCCGAGGAGGGGCTGGAGCAGGAGTTCAACTCGCTGCACGCGCAGAGAGAGGCCTGCGAGGCCTATATCCAGAGCCAGCGCTCGGAGGGCTGGTTCTGCCTCGAGGACCCCTACGACGATGGCGGGATCTCTGGCGGGACGATGGAGCGGCCGGGGCTGCAGCGGCTTCTGTCAGACGTGAAGGCCGGCCGCATCGACACGGTGGTGGTTTACAAGGTCGACCGGCTGACCCGCTCGCTCTCTGACTTCGCGAAGATCGTCGACGTCTTCGATCAGGCCGGCGCCTCCTTCGTCTCGGTGACGCAGAGCTTCAACACCACGACCTCCATGGGCCGGCTGACGCTCAACATGCTCCTGTCCTTCGCCCAGTTCGAGCGCGAGGTCACCTCGGAGCGGATCCGGGACAAGATCGGGGCGAGCAAGAGGAAGGGGATGTGGACGGGCGGCACCGTGCCGCTCGGCTATGAGGCGGTGAACACCAAGCTGGTGGTGAACGAAGAGGAGGCGGGAACCGTCCGGGGAATCTTCGCTCGCTACCTCGCGCTCGGCAATGTCCGCGACGTGCGGCTCTCGCTGATCGAGGAGGGCCGCACCGGCAAGCCGCCGCGGGACGAAGAGGGACGGATCACCGGTCCCGGCAGGCCCTTCACCCATGACGGCCCGCTCTACCACCTGCTGCAGAACCGGCTCTATCGCGGGCAGATCGCCTACAAGGGCGAGGTGCATCAGGGCCAGCACGACGCGATCGTCGAGGAGGACCTGTTCGACGCGGTGCAGGCGAAGCTCGAAGAGAATCGCGTGCGGCGCAGCTACGGCACGCCCGAAGGCGCGCCGGCGCTGCTGACCGGCCTCCTCTTCGATGCGAGGGGCCAGCGGGTGACGCCGACCCACGCCAACAAGCGCGGGCGGCGCTACCGCTACTACGCCTCGCAGTGCCTGATCGGCCGACGGGAGAGGGGTGCCGAGGGCGTCCGCGTGCCGGCGACCGACATCGACGGGCTCGTGCTCGGACGGATCGAGCGCCTGCTCGGAGACCGGGGCCAGCTGCACGACCTCCTGACGCGACAGGGCGTGCCGCCCCAAGCACAAGAGCAGCTCCTGGACAAGGCCGCCGCGCTCGCCGCCACCCTCACCGTGCTGCCCGCCCATACCCAGCGGGCGCTGGCGCTGCAGGTGATAGGCCGGGTGCAGATCCACCAGGCCGAGGTCGAGATCGTGCTGCGGGAGGAAAGCCTCCTGCGCCTGATCGAGACCGGGAAGCCGGAGCTGCCGGAAGAGGCGCTGGGGCTAGCGGAGACGGAGACCGAGCGAACCGAACGACCGGGCGCAAAGGCTCCTGATCCGCTGCCGGAGACGTCAGCGCCAGGATCACCCGGATACGCCGACGGCGGGAACGACAGCGCCGACGAGACCCAGCTGCTGCGCCTCGCCGTCCCCGCCGCGGTCCGCCGCGCCGGCATGGAGATGCGGCTGGTGCTGGAGGAGGGGGCGGCCGACGCGGAGAGGCGGGAACCGGACCCGGCGCTCGTGCGGCTGATCGCGCAGGCGCATCGCCTGCGGAAGCTCCTCCTCGACCATCAGGGCCGCTCGCTCGGTCGGCTCGCCGAGGCCGCCGGGCTCAGCGACGCCTATGTGGCGCGCATCCTGCGCCTCGCCTTCCTCGCGCCGGACATCGCCGAAGCGATCCTCGAGGGCCGCCAGCCGGTCACGCTGACCGCGAACAAGCTCGCCAACCTGAAGACCGTGCCGATGGACTGGGACGCGCAGCGGACGCTGCTCGGGTTCCCGGAGCGGGAGTGAGGGGGATCGGTGCGGTGTCCGTGTGGCCGGAATCAGTCACACGGCGGTTCAGGCAGGACGATCTGGAAGAAACCAGGCGCTGCACTCTCTCCGCGACGGTCCCAATCGTCTTGTCAGCATCTACCACCACCAATGACTGTTGGACGATCTGGCAAGCGCGCCGACGCTGGGAGCTCAACTGTTCTGCAGTCGTCGTGCGAGCACGCCCGCCAGGAAACCGAGCTTGGCGGCGCTCATGGCGGGCAGATCGGATCGACGTTCGAGGCTGGTCATGAAGCGTTCGATGGCCTCGATGCTCGAGAGCGTCGTGATGTCGATGGCGATCACCTGGTCAGGGCCACCCCAACCGACCTCCAATGTAGTCCCGCCGACGGGCCGCAAGCCGATTGGGTGGATCGGATCGGTGATGGGCGGCTCTTCTTGTGCTGATCTCTCAAACGTCTCCATGATGTATGGTCGATCGAGGCAGGGGAAAAATTTATAGTTCAAGCCACTTAAACTGCGCCGCTCTCTTGATCGCCTACGGCCATCACGCAGCTGTGAGATGTCTCAAAGGTTGAGCCTTGCGAAGTCTTACCGGGTTAGGGAACGGTTCATTGCGGCAGCGGTTGGGGCAGGCATGGTAAAACTGACGGGCGCAACGATCCTGATCGTCGAGGACGAGGTCTTCATCGCGCTCGAGCTGCAAATGCTGTTGGAGGACGAAGGTGCGAGAGTCCGGATCGAGCCGGACCTCGACGGTGGCTTACGAGCCGCCGAGAACGGCCTCGACGTCGCCGTGCTCGACGTGCGCCTTCGAGGCCGCGAGGTGTTCCCCGTCGCCGACCGCCTCGCCGAGCGAGGCAAGCCTTTCGTCTTCCACTCCGGCCATGCAGACACTAAAACCCTGGAAAGGCAGTATGACGGGGCGGTCGCCCTGTCCAAGCCAGCACGTCCGGCGGAGCTGATCGACGTCGTCGCTCGCCTGCTTGGACGGTAGTCGCGGGGACAGTCAGAATGCACGATCTGGACGTCGGCAAGCACCAGCCGAGCGAGGATGAAGCAGGGCGGACCAGGCGGCAGGCGACGTCGGAAGATGGTCACGCGGTTCGCCGGGCGTTGCTCGCGCTGGAGGCGGGCAGCATGGCTTTGTGGCAGTGGGACATGGCGAGCGGCGAGGTCGAAGGCGACGAGCGCTTCGCGCGCCTGTTCGGCTTCGAGGCGAACACGCCGGTCCATGCGGAAGAGGTCTTCGGGCGCATCCACCCGGACGATCTGGCCGAGGTGCAGGCTAAGGTCGAGGCGGCTACGGCCCCGCCCGGTGACGACTACGAGGTCGAGTTCCGGGTCTGCCGTCCGGGTGATGACCCTCAGTGGCTCGGGGCGCGGGGACGGGTCGTGGAGCACGCCTCCGACGGTAGCCCCTTGAGCATGATCGGCGTCAACTGGGACCTGTCCGAGCTGAAAGCGCAGGAAGAGAACCTGGAACTCCTGGCAAAGGAGATGGATCACCGGGTCAAGAACGCCTTCGCGGTCATCCGGGCCTTAATCACGATCGGCGGGCGGACGGCCGAGAGCAAGGAAAGCCTAGTGGAGGCGCTCGGCAACCAGGTCCAGGCGATGGCCGATGCCCACCGCGTTACGGCGGGGCTCGCCCGCATCGACACGCGTCCCCGCGTGGTCGTGCCGGCCGAAGAAGTGCTGCGGTCCGCCCTCGCGCCTTGGCTGAAAAGTGACGGTGCCAAGCGTTCCGACCTCGCCGTGACGATCGAGGCCGACGAGGACGCGACGCTTGTGCCTCATCAGGTCTCGCCCTTAGCCATGCTCGCCTACGAGCTCGCGACGAACGCGGCGAAGCATGGACCGCTGGGCCAGGACGGCGGCCGGCTCGCTGTCACGGTCAGGGCTCTGACCGCCGCAGACGGGGCTGAGAACGTGGCGGAAGACGCGGACACGATCGAACGGACGGAGGCCCGCGAGCTGCATCTCGTCTGGGACGAGACCAGGGACGGCACGAACGCAACGAAGGACGCCGAGGACGAGGCCGAGCGCGGCACGAAAGGCGGCTTCGGCTCGGTCCTGCTGCAGCACTGCGCAGGCACCCTCGGCGCTGAGATCAAGCGGGAGCTGCGAACAGAAGGCTTGCGTGTCGAGCTGCGCTGGCCGGTCAGGCCGCTCTGAAAGTGAGGGTGAGCGGGATCGACTGGTTCCTTTTCCGTTCGGAACCAGTTGAATGGGCCTCGGACAGGACGAGACATAGAAAATCCGGCCATTGCGCTATGTCCGCGAAGGGGCCCGAAGCCGCCGTTGCTACTCGTGCAGAGAAGATCCATTTCGAGGCAGAGGCTGCGTTTGCGCGAGCGTCTATCGCCAGCGCAGTGGGTATGCGCGGTCGTGGTGATGGTCTCTCATCTCAACGATCAGTTTCGCCGCGCCTTCAATATCGTTGACGTTCGCAGCGTCGCCTATGGTCGTGATCCGTACCAGCTCAGCTGCTCGTCTCGGGAAACGGCGCTCTGATCTCACAACCAACACCTGCGGTATCGAAGACGAGTTCTGCGGACCCGCGCAACTGCGCTGACAATGCCTGCTCGATGAGCAGGGAGCCGAAGCCGCGCCGCTTCGGTGGTGAGACGGGCGGGCCGCCGCGCTCTCGCCACTCAATCGCCAGTTCGTCGGTGCCCGATGCTTGCACCTTGCTCCAGCGTACGGTCACGCAGCCCGATGGCGTCGACAACGCCCCATACTTGGCGGCGTTCGTCGCGAGCTCGTGGAGGGCCATGGCGAGCGTGCTCACCTTCTCCGCCGGGATAAGGATCTGGGGACCGCCAATGGTTATCCGGTCCGGCCCTCTGCCTGGTTGATAAGGCGCGAGCGTCCGACCTGCGAGTTCCCGTAGATCGGCAGAGCCGCCTTGGTTCGGCAGGGTTAGATCCTGCGCCTGGGCGAGCGCCGATAGCCGCCCCGTGAACGACGAGCGGGCCTCTTCCACCGTCTCGGCGTCGCAGAAGGTCTGTTGCGCGATACTCGACGCGACGGTGAAGGCGTTCTTGACGCGGTGGGCCATCTCCTGCGCCAGGGTCTGGGCCCTCGCCTCGGCTGCCTTTCGATCCTCGAGTTCCTGACGCAGCTCGAACTGCCTGTGCCGATCGGCGATGGCAGCGCGAACGATGCTGATGAGAGTTCCCCGGGGCGTTGGTCGTTGCAGCACGACCGTTCCGGCCCGGTCGGTTAGGGCCTTCAAGCGATCGTAAGCTTCAGGCGGTCGTCCCAACTGTTCTTCATCGAGAAGCAGGATAACCGACAGGTTCGACCAGGAAGCTTGCGCGTCGAGACGCTCGCACAGTGTCCGGACGGTCGAGGCCGTGAGCGCCTCCTCCGTCAAGACGATGCCGCCTAGATCCTCGAGCGAACTCCGTTCGAGGTCGCGGAGATCACGGCCCTCAAGACATTCGATGCCTACCTCGCTGAGGATGCCGCACCCTAGGCTCGCATCTCTTCCCACGGGGGCAAGCAGCAGGACCCGGCGCGCGGCATCGCCGGACCGGCTCACTCCGACAGGTCTTCTTTGCGCCCGACGAACTCCGGCCGGCCGGAGAGGACGCCGGTGAAGTCGTCGATCGGTGCGCCCACCTCCACCTTGCCGGGCGAGAGCTGCAGTTCCCGGATGGTCGTCTCGTGCGGGCCGTTCCGCTTCTTCAGGACCGAGATCGCCTTGCGGACGCTGCCGCGAGCCTCGAAGTGGCGCAGCAAGATGACGGTGTCGGCGAGATAGCTGACCTCGAGAGGCTCTCTGATCCGCTCGCCGACCATGCCTTGCTGGTTGACGATCAGGAAGGACAGCACGCCCATCTGCCTGAGAAAGTAGAGAAGGTCGTGCATCTGTGTGATCAGCGCGTTCTCCTGCGGCATCGAGTGGTAGTAGCCGGTCAGGCTGTCGATCATCACGATCTTGGTCCCATCCTCCAGGACGGCCTTGCGGACGAGCTCGGTGAACTCGGTCGGCGCCAGCTCGGCCGTGCGGACCGCGCGGAGGGTGATCAGGCCGTCGTCGATCAGCGGGCGCAGGTCGATCCCCAACCCTTCCGACCGCTTCAGGAAGGTCTCCCGCCGCTCTTCGAAGGTGAAGATCGTTGCGTGGTCGCCGCGCTTCGCGGCCGAGTAGGCGTAGAGCGTCGCGACCGACGTCTTGCCCGTTCCTGTCGCGCCCACGACCATGCAGGCAGTGCCTTTCTCGACGCCGCCGCCGAGGAGCGCGTCGAGCTCCCCAACGCCGCTCTTAACGACGTCGTCCGACTTGTCGGGGTCGTCGACATGCGGTTCCAACCGCGGAAACACGTCGAGGCCGCCGGTCCGGATGCGGAAGTTGTGGTTGCCGCCATGGAAGTTGAGCCCGCGCATCTTCGCGATGTGCACGCTGCGCCGGACGTCGCCGTAGTCGGGCGCGTTTCGCTCGAGCACGAGCGTGCCGTGAACGAGGTCTTCGAGCGCCTGGTCCGGCTCCAACCCGCTTCCAACGACCAGAACCGTCGCTCTACGCGTCGACAGGAAGTCGCGTAAAACCAGAAGCTGACGCTGGTAGCGCAGCGGCGTGTCGGCAAGCTGCCGAACCTGGCTCATCGCGTCGATCACGACGCGGTCGGGGTCCACCCGCTCGATCTCGGACATGAGCGCCGACATCGTCTCGCCGAGTTCGACCACCGCCGTCGGAAAGATCGTTTGCTCGGTCGCCTCTTCGCGGTCCCCCGCGCCGCGGCGCTCGCTGATCTGAACGCCTTCCAATGACCATCCGTGCGAGGCGGCGATCTTTCGAAGCGTCTTCTCTGTCTGCGACAGGGTGATGAAGAGGACGGTCTGACCCTTCTCTGCGCCGTCTTTGAGGAACTGAAGGCTCAGCGTCGTCTTGCCCGTGCCGGGGCCGCCTCGCACCAAATGTAGCTCGCCGGACGGGAAACCGCCGCTGAGAATCTCATCTAGGCCGACGATGCTGGTCGCGGCCTTCTCGTACTCTTGGGGAGGCGTCTCTGTCATAGCGGGGCTTGCTCACCTTACGGATCAGGTGGCACGGAACGCCGCCGCCTGCGACAAGGCCTACCGGACAAGAGGCTGCGCGGCAAGTCATGGCGGCCTCAAGCCTCTGCCGAACTCTCCGGCACTGCCCCACCCCGCGCCGAACCGACCCCCTCCTGTTGCCTCGCTGAAGGAAAGAAGATGTCTCCCCGCGAGCCGTGACCTTTGGCCTGCCGAAGAAGGGCCGAACCGGGGCAGGATCAGTTCGCCTATCTGACTCTACCGAGCGGACCCTGATCGTCGGTTCGTCTCTTGGTTTCGAGCGTACGGTTTACTCGTCGGAAGCGGCCTTTCACGTGTCCTGTCCGTCCACCCTTCATATTGTCGAAAGCGTGGCTCGGTGTTGCTTCCGACCGGCAAGACTGGAGACGTGTAGGGCGACCCACTTGAGTAAGCGATCGGTCGACGATGTCTACTCTGTCCGAGCACTTCGTACGGATTATCGAGGAGCGGGTAGTCTACTCCAAAAGCGCGCCGTCACCGGTAGAACTCAACTTTGAACCGCACGTCGCCAATTGGCTGGACCCAGTGACGTTCGGTCGGTCGAATGAGGCCCGGCGTGTCCGGCGTTAGCACTGCCTCTCGCCAAGGCGGGCCTGGCACTACGTAGCGCAGCTTGCCCTCGGCAACGCGGATGATGCCCCAGATGCCCGGCTTGGTATCATGCGCAGCGGTCAGTCTCTTCGGCACCGTGTCTTGCGTAAACTCGGGGCTCTCGGCGTACTTCTCGACACTATCGGGCATTTCCAGCGTCATGACATCAATCCTTTCTCGATGAGACGAGCGGCGACGAGAGCGCCGGACCACGCGGCGAGGTCGAGACCGACGAACGCGGCATGCCATGTCGTCTCGTCTGCCCGCCGAGGCCCGGCACGCCGAAGAGCGCCAGGCTCAAGCTATCTGCGATGCGCTTGGCCCGCGTCATGAAATAGCGCACTGCGCCCTCGCTCGGCGCGGTGTCGCGCAGCGTCTCCTCGAACAGCCGAAGCCAGACCGCGAAGTGCGCTTCGCGTATGGGCGTGCCCTCATCGTCCAAGTGTTTCGCGTGGGCGGGTACGGGCTTACCCGCGTATGCCCCCGTGTTGAGCGCGACCGAACTCCAGAACAGCTTCATTGTCGCCAGGTGAGGGGACCAGTCGTTGCCGATCGCGGCTGCGAAGACCGGACCGAGGTTGGGATCGTGCCGGACTCGCGCGTAGAACGCTTCGACCAGCACCGAGATATAGGCCTCGTCGATGCCGAGTACGGCCGCCTCGGCTTGCAGGTCCGCACGGCGCGCCGCGGCGCTCCTGGGTTGCGCGTTCATGCTGCCTCCCCGGTCAGGATCGCACGCAGCTCTGCGTTGCCGCCCGTCAGGTCAGCCAGCGAGACGCGATCCAGCACCGCAAAGAACGCTTCCTGCGCGTTGGCGAGCACGGATTTCAGCCGACAAGCGGGCAGGACTACGCAGCCGCCTTCACCGCCGGGAAAACAAGCGACCAGGGCGGACGACATTTCGAGCTTCCGCACCAGGGGGCCGACGAGGATGTTGTCGGGCGAAGAAGCAAGCTTCAGACCACCCCCCCGCCCCCTGACGGAGGCGATGGCCCCGTGCGCGACAAGCGCCTGGGATACCTTCATCAGGTGGTTCTTCGAGATGTCGTAGCGCGCCGCGACCTCGTTGATCGTGACGAGCCGATCGTCCGCCATGGCGAGGTGCATGAGCATGCGTAGGGCGTAGTCCGTCTGCACCATCAACCGCATCGGCGACCCCTCCATAAAAGGTGCATAGCAGGTATTGCATTATGCCTGGCCTCGCAACATATAAGATGCATTCTGGATGCATCAATAGGAAGGCCGGACGATGCGAGCCAGTGCTCTGCAAGCCTCAGAAACCGACACAGCCCCCCTCGCGCTCGACACGCACGTCTCCCCCCGTAGCCCCAGCGACCGGATTGCCTACGGCATCGTCAAGATGCTGCGCGTGATCGCGGATACCTTCTTCGCGCAGCGATACGGGCACCGGGCCGTGGTGCTCGAGACTGTCGCCGCTGTGCCTGGCATGGTTGGGGGTCTGTTGCAGCACCTCACCTGCCTACGCCGGATCAGAGACGACGAGGGATGGATCCGTGTCTTGCTCGACGAGGCAGAGAACGAGCGCATGCACCTGATGACCTTCATCGAGATTGCGAAGCCTAACTGGTTCGAGCGCGTCCTGGTCATTGTCACTCAGTTCGTGTTCTACAACTTCTACTTCTTCCTGTATTTGTTATCGCCCAAGACAGCTCATCGTCTAGTGGGCTACTTCGAGGAAGAGGCGGTCATCAGCTATACGAAGTACCTCGAAGAGATCGATTCCGGACGGCACGAGAACGTGACTGCGCCAGAACTGGCTAAGCGGTATTGGAACCTGCCTGACGATGCCCGTTTACGGGACGTGGTGATCGCCGTTCGAGAAGACGAAGCGGGCCATCGCGACGTCAACCACGGCTACGCCGAGACCTTGAACGAGCGCAAGGCGACGAAACGAGCTCTGCGTCTTCGTCGCGACCCGTCGATCGGCACGACCCGGATGGAGGAAATCCTATGACAGAGTCGAAAAGACAGAATCCCGTCGGACACGTTCTCAGGTTCATCGCTGCATTGCTTCTCCTTCCAGGCAACGTTTTCAACGGAAAGATCGGGCTGTCCGAAGAAGACTGCGGTGTGTTCCGGTCGATGTTCAACATGCTGTTCTGGGGACTGATCGTCGTGATAATCGTACTGGTTGTTCAGTGATAGGATGATCGTCGTCTGCAATCCATCGACACAACCTAGAGCGTCTTGATCCCTCGCTGACTCGTTCATGGTTTGCGCGGACGGGGGTCTGCTGATTCCGTAGTGCCGTCGTTCGGATGGAGGCGGAGATGGCGGTAGCGTTGAGCTTGGACCTGAGGCGACGAGTGGTGGCGGCGCTCGAAGATGGCCTGTCGATCCGGAAGGCGGGTCGTCGGTTCTGCGTCGGGGAGGCGACGGCGGGGCGTTGGCATCGTCAGTGGAGGGCGACGGGCAGCTTGGAGCCCAAGCGGCAGGGTGGCCGGTCGGGCTCGGTCCTGGACGCGCACGAGGATCTGCTGCTGTCGATGGCCTGCGAGGGGAAGAAGGACGCGACGCTCGCCGAGATGGCCGAACGGCTCGAAGCGGAGCGCGGTCTGCGCGTGCACGTGACGACGATCTGGTACTTGCTGGACCGCTGCGGGATCAGCTACAAAAAAAGTCCGCGCACGCCGCAGAGCAGGAGCGCGAGGACGTCCGCCTGAAGCGGCGGCGCTGGTTCGACGGCCAAGCGGACCTCGATCCCGAGCGCCTCGTCTTCATCGACGAGACCGGGGCGAGCACGAAGATGGCCCGACTGCGTGGGAGGGCGCCGAAGGGCGAGCGATGCAGAGCCAGCGTGCCGCACAGCCTGCCCCGGACCCCGATTCGGGGGGCACTGGAAGACGACCACCTTCACCGCCGGCTTGCGTCTGTCCGGCCTCGTGGCGCCGATGGTCTTGGACGGACCGATGGATGGGTCCGCCTTCCTCGCCTACGTCAGGCAGGTGCTCGTGCCCGAGCTGTGCCGCGGCGACGTCGTCGTCATGGACAACCTGCCCGCCCATAAGCTGACCGGCGTCCGCGAGGCGATCGAAGAGGCAGGCGCCAGGCCGCTCTACCTCCCGCCGTACTCGCCCGACTTCAACCCGATCGAGAAGGCGTTCTCGAAGCTGAAGGCGCTGCTCCGCCAAGCCGCCGCCCGGACCGTCGACAGTCTCTGGTCAGCCATCGCCACTGCCATCGAACGCTTCCAGCCCGACGAGTGCCGCAGCTACTTCACCGCCGCCGGCTACGAGCCGGAATGAGGTCAAAACGCTCTAGAGGCGAAAGATCGGCGAAGAACGGTCATCGGTAACAAAAGGCAATTCACGCCGACGGAGTTCCCGACCCACCATCAGAGATAACGCAGACACTGGCCGGGTTCAGCGCCTCTTCTGCGTCTCGAGACGCGGCCTTGGGCGAGCCGTCCCAAGGGTTCGCACCGTAACCTGCGGAAAGCACGGCTGAATTTCAGGCCGCCCCAGATGCAGAAATCTCTTGTATATCAATGGGTTGTGGGTGGCGGAGGAGGAGGGATTCGAACCCCCGGGACGCGTGAACGCCCAACGGTTTTCAAGACCGCCGCTTTCGACCGCTCAGCCACTCCTCCGGCGGGAGCGCTCTAGCCTTTGGGCGCGCGCTTCGCAATCAGCCGCCATAGAGGCGCCCGGGTAGCCAGGTGGCGAGGCCGGGCAGGGCGGCGAGGAGGGCGAGCATGACGATCTGGATCGCGACGAAGGGCAGGGCCCCCTTGTAGATCGCGGTCGTGGGCAGCTCGGGCGGGGCGACACCGCGCAGGTAGAAGAGGGCGAAGCCGAAGGGCGGGGTGAGGAAGCTCGTCTGCAGGTTCACCGCCATCATCACGCCGAGCCAGATAGGGTCAAGCCCGAGCGTGAGGAGCGCGGGCGCGACGAGCGGGACGACGACCAGCGTGATCTCGATGAAGTCGAGGAAGAAGCCGAGCACGAACATGACGAGCATGACGGCGACCACGGCGCCGACCACGCCGCCGGGCGTCGCGGCAAGAGCGTTCGCCACCGTCTCGTCGCCGCCCAGTCCCCGGAAGACGAGCGTGAAGAGGGCCGCGCCGATCAGGATCGTGAAGACCATGGCCGTCACCTCCGTCGTCTTGACGAGGACCGGGCGGAGGAGCCCGCGCGCGAAGAGGGCGTAGATCGCCGCGAGAACCCCGATCGCGAGGCCCGCGCAGGCGATCATGGCGACGGCGATGGCGAGCGTGTTCACGTCCTGGCTCTCGGCCCGGCCGAGGCGCAGGTCGAAGAAGAAGGGCATGACGGCGAGGACGCCGAAGGACAGAAGCCCCAGGCGCGAGAGCTGCTTCGGCAGGCCGGCCGCCACTTGCGTGCCGGAGCCCGCGATGAGGAGGGCTCCCACGGCCCCCACCGCCGCCGCCTCGGTCGCCGTCGCGACGCCTGCCAGGATCGACCCGAGCACGACGATGATGAGGATCAGCGGCGCGGGAAGCGTGCGGAGCGCAGCTGCGACGCCCTGCCTGAAGGCGAAGCGGTCTTCGGGCGGTACGGCCGGGGTCTTCTCGCCTCTGAAGATCGCGAGCCCGATCAGATAGAGCATGTAGAGCCCGACCAGGACGAGGCCAGGAAGGAGCGCGCCCGCGAAGAGGTCGCCGACCGAGACGGTCTCCGGCGCGAAGACGCCCTGTCGCAGCTGGCTCTCCTGATAGGCGTTGGACATGACGTCGCCGAGCAGGATGAGAACGATCGAGGGCGGAATGATCTGGCCGAGCGTGCCTGCCGCGGCGATGGACCCGGCCGCGACGGAGGGCGCATAGCCCCGGCGCAGCATGGTCGGCAGGCTGAGAAGGCCCATGGTCACGACGGTCGCGCCGACGATCCCGGTCGAGGCGGCGAGGAGCGCCCCCACCACCATGACCGAGAGGCCGAGCCCGCCGCGCAGAGACCCGAAGAGGCGCGCCATGGTGTCGAGAAGGCGCTCGGCAATGCCCGAGCGCTCGAGGATCACGCCCATCAGGATGAACAGGGGGACAGCGAGGAGGACCTGGTTCCTGACGATGCCGAAGATCCGTATGGGAAAGGGCTCGGCGATGAAGGCGGCGTCGAAGGCGCCGATGGACAGGCCGAGAAGACCGTAGAGGAGCGCGACGCCAGCAAGCGTGAAGGCCGCCGGGAAGCCCATCAGCAGCAGAGCGCAGAGCGTGACGACCATGGCGATGTCGAGCCAAGTCGCGCAGGCGCAGAGGCACAGGATTAGCTCGTCGAACATCAGCGCCCCCGCAGCGCCCGGACGAGCGCCTCCGTCCGGACGAAGGCGGCAAGCGCGAGGACGACGCCGAAAGCCGGGATCAGCGTTTTGAGGAGATAGACGAGGTGGATGCCCGAGGGCTCCGGCGAGCGTTCGAGCTCGGACCAGCTCGCCGCGACGTAAGGGCCCGCCGCGATGACGATCAGCGCGCAGACGGGCAGGACGAAGAGGGTGAGGCCCGCAAGGTCGACCACGGCCCGCCGCCGCAAGCTCCAGCGTGTGTAGAAGACGTCCACCCGAACATGCTCGTCGGCGAGCAGCGCCGCGCCGCCCGCGAGCAGGAACATGGCGCCGAAGAGATAGAGCGTGCTCTCCTGCAGCGCGATCACGCTGAGCGCGAAGACCGATTGCAGGACGACGACGGCCATCTGCACGAGGGCGAGGAGGAGCGCTGCGGCGCAGGAGATCCAGAAGGCGGCTGTCACGACGCGGCGGGCGGCGCCTGCGAGGGAAGCCGAGGCCCGCGCTGCGCCTTCGCTGCGCAAAGCGAGAAGAGGCAGGACGGCCAGCGCCGCGATGCAGGCGATCGTGAGCGCGATCAGCATGACGCCCCCGTCAAAGCGCGAAGCTGCGCCGCCGCGCGGCCAGATAGGCCTCGTCCGCGACCGTGTTCCACGCCGCGCTCTGACGCACGCTCGACCGGTAGCTTTCGGCGATGCGTCCAGCGATCTCGGAGGAGGCGGCGACCTCGTCGAGGACCTCTTTCGTCGCTCGTGCGAGCGCGTCGAGCACCTCCTGCGGCATCCGGCGCAGTTCGACGCCGTGCTCCTGAACGAGCACTTCGAGCGCGCGGGCATTGCGGGTGGCGAATTCCGCAAGGCTCAGATGGTTCGCCGCGCGGGCCGCATTCTCGATGATCGCGCGTTCCTGCAGGGTCATGTCCTCCCAGACATCGAGGTTCAGGCCGATCGAGAGCTGCGCCGAGGGTTCGTGGAAGCCCGGCCAGTAGTAATATTTCGCCTCGCGATAGAAGCCGAAGGCGAGGTCGTTCCACGGCCCGACCCACTCTGTCGCATCGATCCGCCCGGATTGAAGCGACTGGTAGAGATCGCCGCCGGGAATGTTGACGGGCGAGGCGCCCGCCCTGCGCATGACCTCGCCGCCGAGCCCCGGCATGCGGATGACGAGGCCGCGCAGATCGTCGAGCGTCTCGATCTCGCGCCGGAACCAGCCGCCCATCTGGTGCCCGGTATTGCCCGCCGCGAAGGGCTTGATGCGGAATTGCGCGCCCAGCTCGTCCCACAATTGCTGTCCGCCGCCCGCCTCGGTCCAGCCCATCTGCTCGACCGCCGTCATGCCGAAGGGGACGGCCGTGAAGAAGGGATAAGCCCGGCTCTTGCCGGTCCAGTAATAGTCGGCACCGTGATAGAGGTCGGCTGCCCCGCCCGATACCGTGTCGAAGGCGTCGAAGGCGCCGACGAGCTCTCCCGCTGCGAAGACCCGCACGCGCAGGGCGCCGCCCGACATCTGGGTGATGAATTCGGCCGTCCGCTCGGCCGCATCGCCGAGGCCCGGAAAGTCCTTGGGCCAGGTCGTCACCATCTTCAGCTCGCGCGAGCGCACGGCGCGGCCGGTAACGGCGGGCGCCGCGGCGCCGCAGCGTTCGGCGCAATCGCAGCCCGCCAGCGCCAGCGGCGCCGCCAGAGCGCCCGTCTTGAGAAGCTTTCTGCGGCTGAGCTGCGGGCCGGGCTCTTCGCCCTTTGCGCTCTCGGTCATTCCCTGCCCTCGATTCTTTCGCGAAAGCCTAGCACGGCTTTCCGGGGCGGGAATGGCGTGTCAGTCGCGGCGGGCGGCGAACTGGCGCCGGTCGGTCTTGCTGAGGTGCTGGGCCCTGTTCCGGGTCAGGGCGTCCTTGACGCGCTCCGCCTTGCCCGGTCCGCGAAGATAGCCCGCCGCGCGTCCCGCGCCTTCGGACATCATGCCGAGCAGGACGGCGCGTCCGTGGGTCTTCGGATTGACCGAGACGTCGCCGCCGAGGAACAGCCGGGTCTTTTCGCGACGGTAGCGGGAATAGGGAGAGAAGAGCGCCGGCAGCGCCTTGGCGACGCGTTTCGCGCCGCTCATCCGGTGCCCCTCGCTGGCGGCGGCGAGGCGGCCTTCGGCGAAGCGGGCTTTCAGGGTCGCGTTGAAGGTCGAGGGATTGAGGATGCCGATCAGCGCCTCGTCCTCCATCTTCAGCGGCTGGCCGCTCTCCCTCAGCTGCCGGACCAGCGCGCCTTCCTTGCGCAGAAGGCCGGGCAGCTCGTCGCTGAGCGGGGTGAGCGCGTCGCGACGGAAGACGAGGTTGCGCGCGGGAAGCGCATCCACCTCGCCGCCATGCATCCCTTCGCGCCAGCGCCCGTTCTCCAGCAGCATGTTCGCCCAGGAATAGCGCGAGCGGGGATTGGCGTTGGAAAGGGAGGAGCCGAGGGCGGCGAAACGGTCGTTCTGGTGGGTGAGCACGTGCTCGGCCCAGTCGCGGGCGGGGAAGGCGTAATCGTCGAGCAGCGCGACGAGCTGGCCGTTGGCGGCGAGAAGTCCCGCTGCCGCGGCGTCAGCCCAGGAGACGCCCCGGTCGAGGACGAGCGTGCGGACGGCGGCGAATTCCTCTCCCGCCTCCGCATCCGTCAGCGCGTTGATGCCGACGGCGATCAGCTCGATCCGTCCGGCCTGTGTCTGCGCCCGCAGCGCCTCAAGCGTCCGGCGGGCTGCCGCCCAGCCGGACAGGGCGAGGACGACGCAGGACAAGGCGGCGTTGCCCGTTCGGGCGGCGGGAGCGGGCGAGGGGGCGGCGGGCGCCTCCTGCGGAGCTGTCGGCGCGGCCGGAAACGGCTCGCTTGGTTCCGGCTGCGGCGTGAGGACGGGGTTGGACACGCCCTCGATCGTCGGCACGGGACGCTCGGCACCGGCTGTCCCGCTATCGGACGGGGGTTCGGCATCTCGCTGCGGCTTCTTTTCCTCTTCGGGCATTCCGAAGAGGTTCTGCAGCCCGTGCTTGGTCTCGGTCATGCTGTCCTGCGTCCTCGCCGCCCCTGCCAGAGCGGCATGTTAGCTGTCTTCCTGCAACAGGGTCACTGCCAAGTGCAGCGACACCTCGCGAACGGCGGAAGTTCCGTTACCCGGTGAGCCCGGGCGCCGTGGGCAGAAGCAAGGCAAGGATCGCGCCGCCGATCGCTCCGCCCAGATGCGCCTCGTGCGCGACGCGGCCCTTTCCGCCCATGGCGAAGGAGGAATAGGCGATATAGCCCGCGCCGAAGAGGAAGGCGGGAACGGGAATAGCGAAGAAGAGATAGAGGTTCGCCAGCGGCGCATAGATGCAAAAGGCGAGCACGATGCCCGACACAGCGCCCGAGGCCCCGAGCGCGTTGTAGTCGGGATCCTTGCCCTTGCGGCTGAGCGTGTAGCCCTGCGCCGCGAGCTGGCTGCCCAGATAGAGGAGGGCGAGGCCGCTCGTCCCGTAGATCACCTCGACCGCGGGCCCGAAGAAGTAGAGGGTCAGCATGTTGACCAGCAGGTGGCCGAGATCGGCGTGCAGGAAGGCCGGGGTCACCATGCGGTACCACTGGCCGCGCCGCACGGCGCCGACATTGAAGATGCCGCCGCGGATGAAGCTCTGATCGACCATCAGCCCGTAGAGGCTCGTCAGCGTCGTGACGAGGAGGAGCGTCCAGGCAAGGGGGGCCGCCTCGGGTCCTATGCCCATCAGGCGCCGGTCCGGAAATGCATCACGTCGCCGTCACGGACCTCGTAATCCTTGCCTTCGATGCGCTGCTTGCCCGCCTCCTTGGCGCCGGCCTCGCCGCCGAGCGAGACGTAGTCGTCAAAGGAGATGGTTTCGGCGCGGATGAACTTCTTCTCGAAATCGGTGTGGATCACGCCGGCGGCCTCGGGGGCGCGGGCGCCGCGGCGGACGGTCCAGGCGCGGGCCTCTTTCGGTCCTGCGGTGAAATAGGTCTGGAGCCCCAGAAGGTCGTAGCCCGCGCGGATCAGGCGATTGAGGCCCGGCTCCTCGAGGCCGATCTCGGAGAGGTATTCGGCGGCTTCCTCGTCGTCGAGCGTCGCCAGCTCGGCCTCGATCTTGGCGCTGATGGTGACGGCGACCGCGTGCTCCTCGCCCGCGCGCTCCTGCACGCGCTGCGAATAGGCATTGCCATCGCCCGCGCTCTCCTCGTCGACATTGGCAACGAAGAGGACGGGCTTGCTGGTCAGGAGCTGGAGGCCCTTGAAGGCGCGTTCCTGGTCCTCGGGCACGTCGGCGGCGCGGGCGGGACGCCCCTCGCGCAGCTCGGCGAGGGCGAGATCGACGAGGACGAGGGCTTCCTTCGCTTCCTTGTCCTGGCCCTTGGCGCGCTTTTCGAGGTTGGTCCGGCGCTTCTCGAGGCTTTCGAGATCGGCGAGCATGAGCTCGGTCTCGACCGTCTCGTAATCGGCGATGGGATCGACGCGGCCCTCGACATGGGTGACGTCGTCATCCTCGAAGCAGCGCAGGACATAGGCGACCGCATCGACCTCGCGGATATTGGCGAGGAACTGGTTGCCGAGGCCCTCGCCCTTGGAGGCGCCCTTCACGAGCCCTGCGATGTCGACGAATTGCAGGCGCGAGGGAATGATCTCGGCGCTGCCCGCGATCTCTGCGAGCTTGCCGAGGCGCGGCTCGGGCACGGCCACGTCGCCGACATTGGGCTCGATCGTGCAGAAGGGATAGTTCGCCGCCTGCGCCGCAGCCGTCTTGGTCAGCGCGTTGAACAGGGTGGACTTGCCCACATTGGGCAGGCCGACGATCCCGCACTTGAACCCCATGACGCGCTACTCCTTCTTGCCGGTCAGGGCGCGTAGCGCCTCGGTGAAGGGGTTGGAAGGGCCTGTCTTCGCTTCGCGCTTCGGCGCCTCGGCCTTGGGTTCGGGCGCCTTCTTCGCGGGCTCTTGCCCGCCGCCGGGTTGGTGGACTGCGGACGCGAAGCGGGCGGCGTTGTCCTTGGACAGCGGCACGAGATGCGGCGCGGCGCGGCCGATGCCGTCGAGCATGTCGGCGAGCCAGCCCTCGCGCTCTTCCTTTGCGAAATCCTTGAGGACATGCGCGGTCACCGCGCGCTTGTCGCCGGGATGCCCGACGCCGATGCGCACGCGCCAGACATCGGGGCTGAGCTGAGCGGCGATGGAGCGAAGGCCGTTATTCCCGGCGAGACCGCCGCCCTGCTTCACGCGCAGCTTGGCCGGCGCGAGGTCGATTTCGTCATGGAAGACGACGATGTCCTCGGGGGCGAGCTTGTAGAACTGCGCCGCCTCGCCGACCGAGCGGCCGCTCTCGTTGTAATAGGTGAGCGGCTTGAGGATCAGCGCCTTTTCCGTGCCCAGGCGCCCTTCGCGCAGGAGGCCGCGGAATTTCTTGCGCTCGGGTCCGAAGCCCTGGCGCTCCGCGATGGCGTCCACGGCCATGAAGCCGGCATTGTGCCGGTTGCCCGCATATTTCGCGTCAGGATTGCCGAGGCCGACGAGGAGGATCATGGCGCGCGCTTACGGAGGAGGGGGCCGCCGTTCAAGCGGCAAGCCGAAGGGCCGGCGGCGAAACGCAAAGGGCGCGGCGGTTTCCCGCCACGCCCTTCGGGGGAGTCATCTCGCGGCGCCGCGAGGCGCCGGGGACGAATTACTCTTCGTCGGTGTCGATCTCGGCGCCTTCGGGGCCCTCGATCACCTCGGTGGTCTCGTCCTCGTCGCCTTCGTCCTCATCGCCCTCGGCGGCTTCGACGGCCGGAGCAGCGATGGTCGCGACCGTGAAGTCGCGATCCGTGATCGTCAGCTCGACGCCCTGAGGCAGGGTGACCGCGGAAATGTGGATCGCGTCGCCGGTCTCGGCATCCTTGAGGTCGACTTCCAGCGCCTCGGGAATGCGGGTGGCGGGCGCTTCGACTTCGACTTCGAAGCGGACGACGTTGAGGACGCCGCCGGCATTGAGGCCCGGGCAGTCTTCTTCGTTGAGGAAGCGGACCGGCACGTTGACCGTGACGCGCGTGCGCTCGGAGACGCGCATCATGTCGACATGCATGGGCAGGTCCTTGACCGGATCGACCTGGATGTCGCGGCCGATGACCTGCTGGTCCTTGCCGTCGACCTGGATCTTCGACAGCACGTCGATCAGGCGGCCGGTCTGATAGGCCTTCAGGACCTCGTTATAGCGCAGCTTGATGTTGGCGGGCTCTTCGCCGCCGCCATAGAGCACGGCCGGGACCCAGCCATCGCGGCGCACGGCGCGGCTGCCGCCCGTGCCCGCGCGCTTGCGCAGTTCGCATTCGAAGATAAAGGGATCGCTCATGGCCAGAACTCCTCTCGTTACGCCGCAAGCGGTTCCGCCGCCCTCGACGCAAGAGGCGCGGCCGACTGGCGATCGGCGGCGCCCCGGTTGCACCTGAAAGCGCGGCTCATAGAGGCGGGTTTCGCATCGGGCAAGGGCCTTGCGGCGGCGGGTGCGCTGGACGGGCCGCCAGCGTCCTCTAGGCTGCCGGACAGGACGAGCAGCGCGCAGGAGCGCCCACGGCATGGCCCATTCCCTTCTCATCTACGATCTCGGCGAGGACTATGCCGAACGGCGCGAGGCGTTCCGCGCCGAGCACCTTGCGCTGGCATGGGCCGCTGCCGATGCCGGCGAACTCCTTCTCGGTGGCGCGCTGACCGATCCGATGGATACCGCGCTGCTCGTGTTCACCACGGCCGAACGAGCCGAAGACTTCGCTCGGTCCGACCCTTACGTGGCGCAAGGGCTGGTCCGGCGCTGGAGCGTTCGGGAGTGGAGAACCGTCGTCGGGAGCGCGGCGAGCGAGCCTCTGCGACAGGGCCTCGCCTGAGCCGCGAGGGTCAGACCTTCTGGCAGATGCGGATCGCGGCGTGGCACCCCGCCTTGATGACGCCGCTCAGGAGGCGATAGCCGGGCGCATCCTCCGCGCCTTCCTCGATCGCCGTGTCATGATGCTCGAGCTCGTCCTCGCGGAACTGCGCGAAGGTCGCTGACAGTTCCGGCTCGCGCGGGCCGAGCTCGTCGACCTGCGCCTGGTAATGGCCTTCGATCACGCTTTCGACGGCCGAGGTGCAGGCCATCGCCGCCTTCTCACCCATCAGCGCCGTGCCCGCGCCGAGCGCGTAACCGGCTGCGTTCCAGAGCGGACCCAGCAGGGTGGGGCGGACCCGCCGCTCCGTCAGCAGGCGGTCGAAGGCGGCGAGATGGTGCTGCTCGCCCTCTTCCATCTCCTCAAGAAGCGCGGCAAGGCGCGCCTTGTGCGGCAGCTTGGCGAACACCGCGCGCTGCCCCCTGTAAATGGCGACCGCGCCGTATTCGCCGGCATGATCGACGCGCAGCATCTCTGCGGTGCGGCGGTCCGTCGGGCCTGCGGGGGCGGGCGGGTTCAGCGTATCCATGACTTTCGAGCTAGGCTGCGACATGCCGTGCGTCCAGACCCAGGCCCCGCGCGAAGACAGCGCAGGCCCCGGCCGTGACTGCCGCGAGGGCAAGCGAGATCAGCGCGTTGTATCCTGCCATCGAGATGCCGAGGAGCCGCCAGGCCGCCTCGGAGCAGGCGGGGCCCGACCCAGGGGCGGAGAGGCCCGCGATGAGCTGGTCGGAGGTGAAGCCCGCGGGCGGATCGCCCGCCGCGCAGCCTGCGGGGCCCGGCCAGAAGCCCCACTCGACGCCGGCGTGATAGCCCGCGAGGCCGGCGGAGAAGAGATAGATGAGCGCGAGGCCGCCAAGACCCGCGGCCACGGCCCGCCGGGCGCCGACCTGCGCCAGGACGAGCAGGCCGAGCGCGACCGTCGCCGCTGTCCAGTGCACCTCGCGCTGATCGAGGCAGAGAAGGCAGGGTGCGAGGCCGCCGAACCGCTCGAAGGCGTGGGCCCCCGCGAGCAGCAGGACGCTCGCCGCGAGGCTCAGGACCGAGGCCCGCTTCGGGACGGTCAACGACATCAGCAAACGCTCCATATGCTCAGGCTGCGCGGCGAGCCGCCAGCGGAGAAGACGGTGTCCCGTCGCAGCGCGCTATGGTCGCAGTCAGGGCGTGCCGAAGACAAGACCCTTGGCGAAGGCGATGGCCTCGGCGCCGAGGAACACCAGGAGCATGACCCAGGCGAGGCCGAAGAGGAGGCCGAGAAGAACGAGGAGGCCGTCCCGCTCCAGAAGGCCGACCGAAGCGATCGCGACCCCTATCCCTGGGGCGGTATTGGTCGAGGGCAGCGGCACGAGGATCGAGGCTGTCGGGATCAGGAGGAGGAATCCGACAATGCGCAGGCCCACCCCTTCGGTCAGCCGGTTCAGGCGCGGTCTCGCCAGCCTTTCGGCCCAGCCGAGATAGCGCTGCGCCCGCCGCACCACCCCATGCATGCCGGACACGGCGAAGCGGCGCTGCCGCAGCGCTTCGGGCAGCCAGGGGTGATCCTGCCCCCGCGCGATCTGGAAGGCGATGGCGAGCATCGGCAGTGCGACGATCTGGGGAATGCCCCACAGAAGCGGGATGCAGCAGGGCAGGGCGAGGACGAGGAGGAGAAGCCCGAAGGCCCGCTCGTCCAGTTCATCGAGCAGCGTGCCGAGACTGACTTCGCCGTCCTCTCCGCGCCGCTGCGCCAGCCGGTCGAGCGTCGCGTCGAGCAGCGCCGTCACGCCCCCGTCGCGATGCCCGGACTGGTCCTGCTGATCGGTCTTCGTGCTCATGGAGCTTTTCCTCGGGGCGCCGGATCCGCCCGCTTCCGCCTAGAGCGGCCGCAGGATCCTTTCAATCGGCGTGCCGCCTGTTCCCTCCGCGCGCCGAAGCCTCTAAAGCGGGCGCGTATGCGGGTGTGGCGGAATTGGTAGACGCGCCGGACTCAAAATCCGGTTCTGGAGACAGAGTGTCGGTTCGATCCCGACCACCCGTACCATTTCCTTAGGGCTTCGGCGGCCAGATCTTCGGGCGGCGAACCACCAGGGCCAGAGGCGACCAGGTGAGGCTGTGGGCGATCCGCGCCTCTTTCCGCCGCGCCTCGCGATGCAGGTCCCGCCGCTCTTCGAGGAAGGGCTTCATTCCCCGCACTGCGTCCCGCAGCGCCCGCAGATAGGGGCCCAGCTGTCCGGCCAGCGCAAGGCGGGGAACGAGGTACAAATTGGCTGCAAGATGAAAGGGCAGGCTCGCCAGGAGCAGCCCCCTCGGCATGTCGCGCAGGTATGTCCAGACCCTGTTGCGATGCCCGTGATAGGTCGTGAAGTCGCTCCTGCGGCCGGATATGCCCGAGCCTTCATGGCGGACCTTCGCGCTGCCGACCTGTACGGCCCGGCCGCCCATCAGCCTGTGCCGGAAGGCCAGGTCGACATCCTCCCCATAGCAGAAGAAGCGCTCTTCGAAGCCGCCCAGCTCGAGGAAGCGCGATTTCCGCCACAGTGCGGCTGCGGCGCAGGGACCGAAGACCTCTCCCTCTTTCGGCTCGGTGCGCAACCGCCGCCCGAACCCCGCCCGATAGGGAAGGCCGGCGAAGAAATAGCCGTCGCCGACACCGTCGAGGCGGGAAGGATCCTGCGCATCCACCTGCGTCGACCCGAAGGCGTCCACTCCGGGATGGCGCGCGGTCGCATCGCAAAGCGCGGCGAGCCAGTCCGGATCGGGATAGGCGTCGGGATTCAGCAGAGCGATCCACGCGCCGCGCGCCCTTCGGGCCGCAAGGTTGTTCGCCGCGGCGAAGCCGAGATTCCATTCGGAGCGAATGACCTTCGGTGCCAAAGGATGACTCTCGGCGATTTCGGCAGAGCCGTCCGAGGAAGCATTGTCGACGACGATGACCTCCGAGGGGAACACCGTCTGCCGAGCGAGGCTGTCGAGGCAGCGCGGGAGTTGCACGGCTGCATTGTAGCTGACGATGACCACGGTCACCGCAGCGATATCTTCTCTATCCACGCCTTGGCGCCTCCAGCCGCACGAGCCGTACGCGCCTATGCAAGCGAAGGGGCGGGATCAATTCCTCGACAGGGAAATTCCCGAACCTGTCTTCGGAATGTTGATCCCGCCATCGCGCTCACGAACGGATGGAGAGACCGATCAGACGGCCCCGCCATCATCGGCAGTCGCTGGATCGCCATCGGACATGGACGAGTTGGCGGAGCCCCCATCGCCGATCAGTAGATCGTTGCCTGCGCCGCCTTCGATCACGTCAGAGCCGTCGTCGCCGTAGATCGTGTCGTCGCCGTCCTGGCCGTAGAGCGAGTCGTCGCCGTCGCCGCCGAAGATGGTGTCGCTGCCGCCTGTGCCGCTTCCATCTTCCATGTCGCCATAGATCACATC
>JACLAD010010834.1_pt1 | contig 42376 bp, 34 predicted proteins | sample 8027901 | NCBI WGS metagenome assembly JACLAD01 (sample SAMN15725071, study PRJNA655200) | protist metagenome | isolation source: fluorescence activated cell sorting (FACS) single amplified genomes of... | place: Spain: Blaines Bay Microbial Observatory, Mediterranean Sea | collected 2016-07-05 | reverse complement strand
AACATTTTGAATTTCTTGAATTTAGATGGTAATGAAATAATACGACAACGACTAAACTGGACCAATGACGTACAAAACTGTGACAATGCTATGAATACTCTGTAATAAAATAATTCTTTATCTTTGTATGATCAAAACAGACGACGATCAGTTATTATAAATAGAAAAAATAACCTGCATGATGTCCATGAAAAAGCCGATGGATAAGGTCAAAAACGTCTGCGCAATGACAGCACCATTTTCTGCAAATCCGCCTTGCGATCCGGTTTGCTTGTAAATTTCTGTAACTTTTGAGCAAGCTCGTACGGAGTAATATCTTGATATGTTCCACCGCTGCACCTTAAATTCAAAATCTTGTTGAAATCCTCCAGCGAAAAATTGATAATCCTGTCAATGACATCATTAGCAATGGTCGCACGTCCAAGAAAAACGGTATCGCCCAGGTTGTTACCACCGTGCAGATGGTTTGTAACAAAGTCACGATGAGCACGAGAGACGAGCCGCAAATTTTGAAGCCCGGAAAAACGCCAGAATTGTACAATCATATCAACGAGCTCGACATTTCTTTGAAATACTGCTCGGTTCAGGATCGACATGTGGTTTCCTCTTCGTTTGTCCACGAAAAGAAAACCGTTGACCAAATGTTCCTTTGGGACCGACCGAAATAATGTAGAAATAACATGCTTCGCTGCAACACGTACATCCATGTTTGGGAATGCACCAAGCAAGCTGTCATCGTGCAGAATGAAACTCAAATTGAGTCCGTGGCGAAGCAGCGAGGTTATGACAGCCGCTGATTTCCCTTCTCGAATGGCTAGAAGGAACAAACTTGGCCCAACAAATTTGATTTTGCTTTCTACAACAATATGATAATCAAGGGGATTCAAGCACGGCAAAAATTTGTCCAACATATGTGCATCATTTTGCATGACACAACAACGTAAAAATTTGCGCCAGATTTCCGGCGACGAAATTTGCATAGCACCCGGACTCGCGCCAGCATCTAACGCATTTCGAACGCCACCGATATCCAACCGCGTGATGGCCGTGAACAAGTCATCGTTAATAGTGGTAGCAGCAACGCTGCAAACAAAAAATCGAAGTAGTTTCATCCTTGTGAATTATAAAGAATGAAGAATATATCTAATCGCAAGAAGTAAATGAGATTTGATCTTTGGAAACGAAAAATAATAAAAAAAACGTTCTTTAATGTCACAAATACTTGAACCTGTTTACACGTCATAATTTGTGCCACAAATTATGACGCATATTTTTTCTGAATATTTAACAATGAAAATGTTTGTAATAACTTCTAAAACTACCTTTTACTAGGGCTCAAAACACACAACATCAAAGACGAAAGAAAAATGTCAAATCAAAAGAGATTTATCAAAATACGCAAGATAGCTACATATCTTGCAAAAGATTTCCTCCGGCATGTCCACACCAAACAAATCATTGACATTACCAGCTTCATCACGGATATACCGAATCACAGCGTCCCTGTACGCTCTGTTGACCAACTGTAAGCGTTCAAGACCTAGCTTGCGGAGTAATTGTTTTCTCGCGGGTGTCTTAATTGCGGCTGTCAACGACTGCTTCCTTGCTATTGATGTATTGGCAAATATAATTCTCAATAATTGTTGATCATAATTGTCCAAAGCGGCACATACAAAGTGGGATAGAAATATATCATACGATGTGTCCTGCTCAATAGCGTGTATGAAACCATCCAATATCAATCGGACCGAGCTGCGCTGTTCTCTTTGAGATTGGTACGAGTTTACTAGCATATTGTACCAGACAAAAAATATGTCAGGGTTTGTTAGATCGGAAACGCCCCTACCTTTTTGAATGCAATATGCAGCGCATTTTAAATGCCCACGAATCAGCGCCAGCCACAAGCCCGAATCCCCTTCAGAATTCACTTCATCTATTATTTGCGGATCCGCATCGATCAATAACTTCGCAAGCACAAATCGCTTGCCCTCCTCGCATTCCATAACTAACACTCGATGCAACGCTGTTGGATATATCCCATTATACGGATACACATTAGCACCTTCATCTAAAGCTGCTCTCACTAACAATACATCCGCATTTTCTATTGCGTGCCTCAGCCTTGAATTCGAATTGGCATGCAACCGCGGCCGTCTTGGCGAATGAACAAAAAGTAGCACGGTGATGAATGCCCAGAATATCGACCAGAGCATAGTTGAATTTGAAAAAAAGAAGAAACTTCAATTATTAATTGATCGTGGGGGTTGAAATAGTACCGGAAAAAATTCACGAACATATTGTTCACACAAAATCAAATACGTATGTAATCTACTACAATCCCAACATCTATCGAACACCACAAGAACAAAAAAGTAAATGAAAAATTCAAAATTGGTACGATCCCACTAGATTGGAATCTAGCCGTCACTTAAAAATTACGTGAAGATATACTAAACTACTGACCTCTTGATAATTTATGATTTTTATTTGTATTTTTGAATTTTGACATTATGTGTTACATCACAAATTCGTACGATATCATTAAATTGGAATCTAGCCGTCACGTGATGATTTTAGTTTGTTTGAAGTCTTACATGAAAGAACCATATTTACGTTTCAGTGATGTAAGGACCATCTCAGATGGCATGGCGTTCGGCTGCATCTGGCGAAGAATTATTTGGCAGCCCTCAAGAATATCATGATTCTTTTGAACTGCCAAATTGGAGACGATACCACCCCTGACACGCAATGAAGCAAATGCCTTCTGGGCGATTTGATCAACTGCCTGGTTCAAAACGTCATTGCCAAAATCAAAGTGATTCGGGTAATGCAGGGTGTTTACATTGAACTGGTCAATCACGTCATCAATGAAATTAGAATGTGATTCTTCAGCGACCTTTACATGCCCTTCTTTTGATTTGAAGCCATCTGTTAAAGAATTTTTGAGATCATGCATAAACGTCTCCAATACTTTTTTGGCGTTTTTTGGGACAAAATGTTCCGCCGCGGCTAGTTCCCGTCGCGAGAATTCTGCAGCGTCAGATACAAATTCGTCCATAAATTTGTTCAGAAGAATTTTGACAGCATCGAGCTTCCTGTCATTATCCATTTTGTGTCCCATTCGTTCAACAGATTGCTCATCTGCTTCACCGGCAACAACTTTTCTCATGATCGATGACATATCTTCCAGTTCCCCTTGAGCAAAAAAATGTTGGGTATCTCCAAAGAGTAGGGTACCGTGGAACATTTCCTGAAACGCTTTCTCGGAAATATCCAAGAATGCTTGCACGTGTTTTGAACTTTCCTCCCCTTCAAAACCATATTTATCATGAAAGTTCCTCATCTTTCCATACTTGCCCAAATTGACGAAATCATCAATCAAATCCTGCCTGACATTATTACGGGTAACTTCATCCATTTGGTATTTCGATACAAAACCACACAAATCATGGGTGTACTTCCGCAGAATATCCTGGATTTCACTCGGGGTATGCTCCACCGCATGCTCAACTTCAAACGACTGCAGGTAGGAAACCAAATCTGCAGAGAGCTTGCTGTCACCAAGGGATCCATCATTCTGCTGTCCATCCACGATTTGTCTATCGTTCAAATCGTTATGCAGATTGAGTTTTCCGCGGCCAAATTTACTGACGGCAAACATCTGCACCGCAGACACGGGCAAGCCAAACGAAAGAAAAAACTGCATTGAGACCATGATAATAATATACCAATTCACACTACTTTGCGAAAATATTGTGAAGTATTGATGTTGAATATTGAAACGAAAAATGGGTGGGTCTCAACCGGTCGAACACAAACACGTACGTATTTTTGGAGCATATTTGAGTGAACATTCAAACACACTTGATAATATGTGAAAGATGGCGGTCTAGTCTTTCAATATTTTGGTCGAAACACTGATCACATTCGTGCTACATATTGGTCTAAAACTAACTTGAAACTACCGCTCATCACAAGCGAACCAATCGAAAATGAAATTCAAACTTCGAGTATCAAATGCGAACATCATCAGCCTCACCCTACTAAACTACTGATCTCTTTGCATTGTGTGTTACATGTGTATTTTGAAGTCTGCATATTATGTGTTATATTTGTATTTTGAAATGTGATTTTATATTTGTATTTTGAAATATGATTATTATTATCATTATTACTATTAATTTATGTGTATAATTTTGGAATCTTTATATCATGTGTTGTATTTGTATTTTGAAATATGAATATTGAAGACCAAGGTTGAAAACGATCACCGGTACAACCTTTCAGGAGTCAATTTCTGCAAATCCTTCTTGAAACCAAGCAGCACATTGATAATCTCGTTAATCTGAGATTCTTCGTCATCGTACACGGGGGAACTGGCGTAAAAACCATCCTTTAATCGTTTTGAGAGCGCACGAACCGTTTCATCAACCACTGTGATGTACGGCTCAGTGACATTACGTAAGGCAATTCGATCAATGGCATTACCGTCAATGCCCGTAGATGACAGACCTGCGGCAATCACTTTTGTCCGTTCGGCAAATTCACGAGGCAACGAAATACAAACTGCGTCGATTAAGAAGCAAGTTTCCCTTTCAGTGGGAGCGGTTGCGGGGTCATAAAACTCAGAGCTGGTAAGATTGGTTTTCCTTGTACGGGCACGCTTTGCTAGTGATTGAATTGCCAATGAGACATCGGCACCACTTTCAAGCAGCTCAAAATCAAACGGGTCAGGGCCCCCACGGCGCGCCCAATGGTTCAACGGGTACATCCAAACCCCATCTGGAATATTGACATCCGCTCCTTTGGCAATCAATTCCCGCGAGATCTTGTACTCGCCATTCATAATTGAACGATGCAGAATGTTCTGGAACCTTAGATCCGAATTCCCACTCTGGCCTGCTGCCACCTCGATCAACGCGTTGATGTCACATACAGCCGCGATAAAATCATCGAGCAGAAGCATCTTACCTGTTTGGTAAAGATCAAAAATGCAAAAATAAGATTTGTTTTCATGTCCATTTGTAAAATGTATTTTCAAAATTATTCCTTTTTTGTTTTGACTACATTTCAGCTTTTGCCTTAGTTTGTACCTTTTTCCAAATCATCTGTTTGGTACAGCTCGAGGACCCAAAAAAACAATGCGTCATCCCCAGCAAACTGAACCAATTTCGATAAATCCGCACCACTCCGAACCAGATCATAAAACATCTGCGCAAAATGAGGCACTTGGGCACCTCCATGGCAGAAATGAATTTGCTCGATCGACCAGAGAACATGTAACGCTTTATCAAGAATTTCAGTCAGTTGATTGAAATGATCATGTATAGCATGACTTGCCTCGGAAAGCACCTCACGGATCAGTTCCTCCCCCTCCGGGCCTTCCAACAGTTCCAGAAAGCGTTCGGTATATTCCACGCGGTGTTCAACATGATTCGAACGCAGATCTCCTGCAAAAGGGGCACCAACTTGATGGCAAAAAGCAAAGAAAGAAAGACAAATTATTTTGCTGTACATCTTTAGAATTTATCTGAAAATTTTGTTACTGATCAAACTGATATAGTTTTTACAATTTGTTGAATATGCCAGAAATTGAAAATCTCTGTGCAATACTTACCAAAAACACGTATACCATGCGATACAAAAATATTTTTGAATATGATGTAAAAATCACACATACACAACTGCGAAAAATGTATTTCCTCGCCACACGGCGTCTCTCGTTTTGAACTTTGGTCACTAACACACATGCGCTTCTAAACCTATCAATTGAAATTCTATCTACTTGCTTTCTTCCGGTGCCTTCTGCCACGCGAACCAATACAACCCGACCACAACACCAAACATAAATTAGAAAATCAAAACCTTGTCTTGTATAGTATAGTACTTATTTTCAATAAAATGTTAAATCAATTAATTAGATCGTTGAAGACAAATATTGGACACCAAAAGTAGACTGATTCTGCTTGGCATGATCTTGTAATATGGTATCCAACGGACTTTTGGGATAAGTCTCATCATTATGATGGGGGCGCTGACTGCTCTCACTGGTATCGGGATTGGACCAATGCCCGAAATATCCAGCCACCGATAAATCTTCATTGTCATCATTAGCTGAGAATATCTGATCGCCGAACAGTTTCGGTATTGATGGGGACACGCCGGTATATCCAGCACCCAAAATGCCCGACTGCTCTGAATTCTGGAAAAAAGGCTGGATCTGCTCGCTGTTCTCGCCTTGGGATCCCAGAACGGTGTAAAAAGGAGTGCTTGCATCTTTCATCCCGCCATCGGCACCACGCTCAAAAGCAAACTTACCACTCGGGGAACCCGCAACCACATGCGCATCTTCAGAAGACTTCAGGTGGGCAACCAAATCTCCAAAGGGCTTGCTGTCACCAGGGGATCGTTCATTCTGCTGTTCATCCACTTTCGCTTTCTTTTTTGCTCGATCCACGGTGACCGCTGACACCGGCCAGCCAAACGAAAGAAAAAACAGCTTTGAGACCATGATGGTAGTGTAACAGTTCACAAAAAAATGTGAAGTGTTGATGTGAAATATTGAAACGAAAAATGGGTGGGTCTAAACCGTTTGAAAACACACACGTATACTTTCTTTGGTCGAAAAAACAATCATATTCTTGCTAACTCAACTAAAAATTCAATCTACGTGCTCTCTGGCCATGCCTTTCGGCTTGCGAAACAATACAGCTCGACCATACCACAAAACATTAATTAGAAAATCAAAACTTTGTCTTATGTAATGCTTATTTTGTGTTCGAACTGTTTTCAATAAAATATGAAATTAGATCATTGAAAACATTTATTTTGACCCAATAACTTTAAAAATGGCATGTAGACCGATTCTGCGTGGCATGGGGTCGCTCCATATTAAAACGTTGCATGAGCTCCTTGCGTCTGTCAATATAATCCGAGGGAGCGCCGCCTAAACTTTCCCATCTCCACCCGTGACTTTTTGCTGTGAACGTATCCTTGCGATCTTTGGAGATGAACAAACCTTTAAGATCCAAATCTTTCTCCTCTTTCAGCCATTGTTGCACATCATCTTTTTTCAGCCAAGCACTGAATGTATGGCCGTCGAATAACACCTTTCCAGAATTATTGGTAACTTCGACGGGAGTAGCGCTGAAAATCTCCTCCTCTTGGGTAATTGGAAACAAAGCCGGGCTATTTTCATCTTCGCCGTGTTCACCGAATTGCGCTTTCTGTGGTGAGGTAGTAGGACTCAAGTCGATTGGTTTTTGGTTATTCAGGGGAGTGAGCGGCAGAATTTCTGGCCCCTGCTCGGGAGTTGTTGGAAGTGGAGAAATGGATTTATTCATCTTGGCCGGGGCTGCGTGACCTTGGAGTAGGATGTTTTTGATTGCTTTGGCCTTCTCTTGATTTTTACACATTTCCAAATTGTCAATAGGCTTGTTCTCACCGTATCCATCCGGGTTCGCGCCAGCTTGAAGCAACATGCAAACGACCTCGACCCTGCAGCGGGTTACAGCTTCGCGTAAAGGATTGTTGTGTTGGTAACCATCGGGGTTCGCGTGAAAATCGAGAAGGATCTGCACGATATTCTTGCGACCGATGGCTGAGGCAACCCATAATGGGTTTTGGCCGCCGTTATCGCCGTTCGGGTTTCCTCCGTGTTCAAGAATCATGGTCACAATATTTTCGTGGCCAAGGCGACTGGCCTCATAGAGAGGATTCTTAAAAGCAATTCCGTTGGGAGCAGCACCGGCAGACAAAAGCGTTCTTACTACATTTTCATGGCCGCCGTGGCTCGCTTGCCAGAGGCAATCGTCGGCGTCGGCGTGAAATGCGATAAGGATTTGCACGATATTTTTGTGACCACAATCGGCGGCGACCCATAGCGGGTTGTTGTCGGCGTTATCCCCGTTCGGATTTCCCCCGTTGTCAAGGATCATGGTTACAATATTTTCGTGGCCAAGGCGACTGGCCTCAAAAAGAGGATTCTCACCAGGATTTCCGTTCGGAGCGGCGCCGGCTTCCAAAAGCATTTTTGCGATATTTTCGTGGCCGCGCTTGCTTGCTTCCCAGAGGCAATTCTTCTCGTTGAGAATCTTTGGATGAGTGATTTCTTCAAGCATCTCCTTGAAAATACTGGTATCGATTTCTTCTCGCAACAGGTCATGGAGTTTCATTTCATCACCTACACAAATAAATAATATAATGTGGCAAAACAAAACAAAAAAGTCGTTCAGAATCATAATTACAAAAGCGATGAATGAATACCGTCGACGCATGCTTGAAAAATTTCTTGCCCAAGATCAACAACTGGCTCTCCACCAAGTTCGAATGCCAGCAGGTCATCAACCAAAGCTTCGTGGCCGCTGCCGTCCATTTCGATGCGCAGGGCGAGCGCTTGTTCAAGAAGGAAAAACGAAGTAGTAAGCTTGAACATTTTGGTTTATACGATATGTATCTTGAATAGTATGGGTTTGAATATATGTTTTGTAACTTTGATAATTAAATCAAAAAACGAACCAAATGTGTGGGGGGGGGTACGTAAAATAATGGCCAGACATAAAAGAAGCCCAAAAAATCACGAACGTAGGACATATTCGAATTTTTTGCGAACTCGATAATAACATTTTTTGAAAAAATAATCTGATTAATATGAAATATGTTTGTGGTACTTCTACATAATTGCTAGCATTCTACATACTCACGTTGAAAAACGTGCTATCCTAATTCCTAACATCATTCGTGCGTGAAGATCGTTTTGAGAGTGATTAATTTAGGAAAAATGCGATGAACATGTATTTCGCTACTATTCTTGCGCAAATCTAAATTCAACCATTACAACATAAAATCCAAACTGATATGTGTGTGTTCTATCGCTGTGGTGCCGTGCTGTAAGAATAATGCATAGTGTACCGTATCGCCGTGACAATATGTTTTAAGAATGAAGAATTTGTGCAAAGCCTGCACTGTAATGTAAAGAAATGGCGTGATTGAATAATGCCAAAAATTCAAAATTGTGGTAATCATCATGCATCTGAGAATGTGATCAAATGATCACGTGACAAACGCACACCAAAAAGGCAAAACTGAGTTACGTGAGTGGCGACAATGTGAAAAACCGTGCCAAAATGTATATTATGGTTTGTGGCGGAAAACGTGCCAAAACGTCAAAATTTGATTTAAGCGAGTTCTGTATGTAATGTAAATGTTATCCAATGTGTAGTATATACGTAAAAAAGAGATTGTACCGGGTTTAAAAGTGTGTGTGACATATGCTACGTTGTGCAACGTCGTAGGAATCAAAACGGCAAAAACGTAACAAAAAATGTACTCGGTACCTGAAAACCAAAACCAAAATTACTTCAATCAATTGTTTGCTGAAATAAAAATATAAAATCTCTTTGCTGAACAAGTGTATAGAAGCAACTCTGTCGCATCCTGTTTTCCATAATATACCACTCTACAATAAGATGTAAATTTCTAAAGCATTAAACTGTTTCTAAGATTGATCATGGTTTCATAAATGATAGTAATTTGTATAATCTTCAAAATGTTTCCCCGATTGCGCCAAGAGGAAGGTCCATCTCCTTCTGAAAGACTTGTCCAATTGTCGACACATACCTTCATACAAAAATTTCAAATGAAAGACATAACAAATGCTATGTTTTATGAAAAGAAGAATACGAATCTTGCATGCGGGGTGCGCAGATTGTTACTCCAAACGGGAGGCCATTAGATTGAAATCCCGCTGGAATGGCTACCGCGCAAAGGTCAAAAAGATTCATAAAATTTGTGTAATACCTTCAAAATGAAAATAAATGTTAAAATAATGATTAAAACCCAAAATATGATCAAATTTGATAAAGATTGTTACCCAAGATGGCTGTTCTTTTTGAGGGGATCGGCAATCATTTCTTCGATCGTGTAAATGCGAGGCGCGGTCGGTGTGACTAGAATGTCGATGTCAGACCAGACTTTGTCTGCATCGATTTTCAATAGATTTGTCTCCTCCTGAGCTTTGAAAACGTCCAGGGCGGTATATTTTGTCGCTGTTTGGAGAATGTTTCGGATGCTCGGGCGGATGGCTTGCGGGGATTTGTAGAAGAGAGGTGCAGTGGCCTCTAGGCGTTGTGCAACGTGGGCGGATTCGTAGAGGCATGTAGCACACTTTTGAAATGATGAGAAGTTAATCTCAACGCGTGTACCACCTAACTTTTCAAGACGCGTGCAAGCCTCCTCCAACAGTAATCTCCCGTCGTCATTGCCATAAAACTCTAACTGCTCCGGGGCTGGGACGCCAAAACGAAATGGTTCTAATTCAAACCTCTCTGGAAGACTGCAAATCTTATCCTTATCGGACATGACATTCGTTACGTTGTGCACCTCCTCCGACGTCAATCCAAAAACGGTGACCACGTCTAAACTTTTACAAGCTGGCACCACTCCAACGGTTGGTACCCTACCGAGCGTGCTCTTCAATCCAACAATGTTGTTAAATTGCGCGGGCACCCTCCCACTGCCAGCCGTGTCAGTGCCAATGGAGAAAGCGCAAAAGCCTAAAGCGACGGCAACGGCTGAACCGGATGAACTGCCACCGCTGATGTACTCTGGGTAGAACGAATTGCGTACCGCACCATATGGCGAGCGCGTTCCATTCAAACCAGTGGCGAATTGATCAAGATTCGTTTTTCCAAGAAGCAACGCACCTGCATTTAACAAGCGTTGAATACATGGTGCCGTTTCATTCGGTATATACTTGAACTCTTCACACGCCGCTGTCGTTGGAACGTTGGCCACGTCAATATTGTCCTTGACCACGAAAGGGATGCCGTATAATGGGCAGGTTTCAGGGGTAAGATGCGGATTCGATTCCAATGCTTTCGCTGCATTTACCACTTCCTCGCGGGATAGCATGTGGATAAAAACTTCAGGTCGATCGCATGATTCGATTTGATCGTAGCACTGGTTGATGATTTGAGTCGGTGTGATTGCTTTGCTGGTGTAATCCTGTAAGAGAGAGGTAACTGACAAGGAATGACGCTGGTTCTCCAGGGTGTCTTCACGGGTGGCGTTGGTTGAGCGTTCAATGAGCGCTGCTTCTAAAATGACAAGCGCCTGCGATTTGTCAACCCGTGCGCCCTTTTCAGTGAGGATTTGAAGCACCTTCCCAGAATATTCACTTTTCACTTCAAATTCCATTTTCATCGCTTCCAAAGTAATGATTGCGTCTCCCTTTTCGATATTATCACCAATTTCAACCAAGACATTTGCAACGACGGCATTCATCGGGCATGAAACGATGCAATCGGAATCAAAATCGTGGAGGATGCTGCGTCGTTTGGGAGATGGGGGAACTACGTTGAGTAAATCATGGAGAGATTCCGCCGCGGAATAGCGTTTTGCTTTCAACGTGCTAATTTCCGATTTCATCTCATCGTTACACGCGAAATCCTTGTATTTCGATAGATCAAACGTCTCGTCACTCATCTTCGGCTCCCAGACACCCTGCTTGAATTGCACACGCAACTTCTCCAGCTCGCTTTCGCCGACTTCGTAAAATCGGACTTGGTCGAACATACGTAGCAACCACGGTTTATCAGATGTGAACAATGTGTTCTTACGATGCGGGTATGAGTTCCAAATAGGGATGGTGCGGCCGACGAGCTGATAGCCGCCCGGTGAGTCCATGGGGTAGATGCACATGTAACTACCACCCAGACCGACGGTCCCTTCCTGAGTCCAGGTTCGAGCCGGGTTAAATTTGGGTACTACAACACGATCACGTGGGTCTACTGGCACTGCGCATGGAGCGCCGAGGTAGACATCGCCAAGACCCATGCACAGATAAGAAGCACGGTACACCATTGCTTTTACCTCGTCTTCCCCCGATAGACCATTGGCTTCTGCGATGAAATCAATATTCCTTGGTAAATACGGTGCATCCGCACGCACACCATTTTGGTAGCGTTGCAAAGCCACGTCAACGCCAGAATGATCCCACGCCAGCGGCAGATGAAAGACACGAGACGGGACGACGGCATTGTGGGTATTGATACAAGCGTCGGTCTTCCTGATCAGGTGCAACAAATCGGACAATGGTAATTGGATCGGGTTGTGTCTAATTTGAAGGGAGCGCACGCCGGGCAAGGTCTCGAGCAAACCCGGGATGGCCTTTCCGATCAATTTCTCTTCGAGAAAATGCAAGCGGACGCGGTATCCCATCTTCATTTCACCGGGGCCATACTCAACCAACACATTACTATCACCAGCCAATCGCACGACATACCCTGGATGCTCGACCCATTCGCGTCCAATCTTGACCTGTCCTGGATCTTGTCTATATAAAACGGCATCATCGGCGATGTCCTCGATTAATTTCACGCAGGGGTGGGAGAGAGATTTGCATGGTTTCAAATCGCGGATGAAATGATTTTGCGCAAGACGTGTGGAAACTGCTTCCTTGATATTCATACGTCGGAAGCGAACAAGGTCACCTGCTTTCAACTGCCCGGCTTTCCATAACTCGCTTTGAACAACAGTCACAGGGCAGACGAACCCACCAAGACTTGGTCCATCGTGTGTAATGATCACCGGCGAATCTCCTGTAAAATTGAGCGTTCCCAATGCATACGCGCAATCAACGATATTGGACGGGTGATTCCCACCATCCCCACCGTCATGCCTAGCCCAACTAAGCTTCGGCCCCTTCAATCGCATGCCGAGGCGATTACTATTATGGTGAACCGTCCATTCCGATTCAAATAATAGATTCACATCTTCGTACGTAAGAAAATCCGGAGCGGAATGCGGTCCAAGCGTGACTCCAATCTCCCAAAGCGCCACACCAGAAACGTCGGCAAACGGGAACAGCGGCCAATACTCTGCGGGGAGAAATCGCTCTACAGTTGTAGAACCGTAACGCCGCGGCGGGGAAGCTTGTAACATGGATGCGATACTACTATGGCTGCTGATGCGGCTGCTTGCGAGGGTGGTGTTACTTGCAAATCGGTCAGAACTTGCGATGTTATTACCCTTCGGCGATTGACACAAGGGAAGAACGGTATGCCCGATCGGGAGTACATCCCCAGCTTGCAAGTCCCTGCATTGATGACCGCCAAGCTTGCCCCCGGTAAAGGTGGAACGCGAACCGAGATACAATGGTACGTCCACACCGCCGCGGACAGCGAAATAACAACGCACACCGGCAGAAGTTGCATCAACATCACCAACCGTCACTGTCGACCCGGCGCGGATGCTATGCGCTGCGTACCGTGATACGATCACATTGTTCACGCGAACAATCGCCTCCGCTCCGGTAACGCAAATGGTGGCCGGGCATCGGGTCTTGATGCTGAAACCTTTCATCGTCATTTCAAGCACCGCGGCGCCATCCTCATTTCCAACAATACTGTTCGCAAGGCGCGCGTTCAAATGATCCATAGGCCCACTGGGCGGCACACCGATCCTCCACAATCCAGCGTGTGTGCGCCCTGGAAAATCCTGAACTGTCAAACCAAGCGGAGGTGCGTCGAGAAGCATAAATGATGAGGATTCATAAGTAAATCCTTTCAGGACGTCACATGGGGTCTCACCAGATAAAAACGCAGGCGACGCCAGAAACGCGGACAGGTACTCAAGATTATTGGGCGTCCCGCCGATCCTAGTCTTGGAGACTGTGGTGCGCAGGCGGGAAATGGCATCTTGTCTGTTCTCGCCCCACTGAAGAATCTTGACAATTAAGGGATCGTAAGATGGTGTGACATAACATCCTGCGTATGCCCACGTTTCAAAACGCGTGAACTCCTCCTCTCGGGGCATGTGAAACTCCTGCAAGAGACCAGGCGCGGGTTTAAAATCTTCAAGCGGGTCTTCCGCGTAGATGCGCAATTGAATGGCAGATCCCTTGGGCGTGAACTTAAACGTGGATAAATCGAGGCGCGTGCTGTCATGTCCTTGACGAATCATCATTTCAACGATATCAACGCCATTGACCATCTCCGTGACGCCGTGCTCAACCTGCAACCGCGTATTCACCTCCAAGAAATAAAATTCTCCGGTATGCGCGTCGTACAAAAACTCAACGGTACCGGCGGACCCGTACTTCACATGCTTACAAAGATCAACAGCAGCCTGCCACACGCGCTCGCGTTGACTCGGAGACAAGGTTGGCGATGGCGTCTCTTCAATCACCTTCTGCTGGCGGCGCTGGACCGAGCATTCTCTTTCACCGAGGTGAATAACATTTCCACTCCCATCACCAAACACTTGCACTTCAATATGGTGAGAGGACGCAATGTACTTCTCCATAAATACCGATGCATCACCAAAGAACTTTCCAGCCACGTCACTCGCCGTCTTAAACCCACCCCAAACTTCTTCCATGCTCCAACAAACTTGCATACCAATACCACCACCTCCTCCAGCGGGTTTCAAAATGATGGGAAATCCAATACGTTTGGCGTAGTCGACGCACTCTTCTTCGGACGACAAGACCGGAGATCCCGGAGTCACCGGCACATTCGCAGAAATTGCAACCTCAAAACGACAAGAAAAACATTTTTCGATTGATCGACTCAAAATGAGACAAGTAACCCCATAACAAACTTCACGAGCACAATCCTTCCGCGAAAACTGATCCATGACCGACGGATCCGGTCCAAGCCAGACCAATCCAGCATCAACGCATCTCTTCGCGAAGCCGGCGTGCTCACTGAGGAATCCGTAACCGGGATGTACGGAATCCGCATTCGCATTTTTAGCAGCAAATAACAGCGCATCTTGATCCGTGTACGAGGAAATTGCTTCCAAGACATCGGCACCGCCGTCAACAACATGTAGAGAACCTGCATCAGCGTCTTCGTACACGCCAACACAATCAATACCAAGGCGGTTGCATGTGCGCATGATTCGCATGGCGCATTCTCCACGATTGGCAATCAAGACGCGCTGTACACCTCCCCATTTTTGATTGCTTTCTTTTTCAAAGGAAACCATTTCATATACAAATTAGGAATTTATGATACCAATACTGGAGGGTTCACTCGGTGCTCCCCTGATATATTTGTTTTTTAGTTTTGTTTTGTTTTCAATTGAAGCTATGTGTCAGAGGGCGTATCTCTGTATATGGCACCCTCGATTGGTTTCTTACCTACTCAGCAGAACACTGCAGAAAATAAATATAATATATTTGTCGGCAAAAGATACTTTGCGCAAGGAAGAGAAAAAAGAAAAAGAAGAAAAGAAATTTATGGTGTCGTGACGGCAAATGTCCTAATGGCAAGCCTGGTTGGTGTATGGTCTTTTAAGTAGAATAATGTGGGTAACCTGTTGGTGTATAAGTAGACTGTGCGTGGGGGCAGCAACATAGACAATCTAAATGTACGCTTTCCAATGCGAAACAACGACCATGACAAAGACAAATGACATGAAAATTTCCTACCTTATTAAAGACATTAACCTTGCATTGAAAATCGTTCTATCTACTTTAATTTTTTCATTGTGCAACCTTTCCATCCAACTTCTCGCAGAGACCCTATCTCCCATGGCTGCATATCCATGAATAATTGCTCCAAACGTGAAACAATCCGGTCTCAAACGGACCTCTTCCAGCTTTTTAAACCATAAAATCGCGCGATCCATTTCGCCATCTTTACAGAGAGCGTCGATGACGCAATTGACACACACCAGATTCAACGGCAGCTTGTACTTATACATAACCCCGCGTAAGACCCGCTCTCTGGTAAGGCCGGCACCATGTTTGTCAACAAAACCTTTCAAAAGATTACTCACCACGACTTCATTCGGCGTAATCGAATTCCTATCCATAATCTTCAAAACGCGTATTGCTATTTCTGGGCAACCACGCCTGCCCCAAGCGCCAATAAAACTAGAATAAGAAATAACATCAGGGGTTATTATCGACCTGCCAAAATGTATGTTTCGATTCTTGATTTGACGTAATAATAATCTACTTGTGCATGCAGCATCGGAGCAGCGGGCATACGCCTCTAAAAGCCCATTAAACGAGTAGATATTTGGAATGACGTTACTATCATTCATGCGCTGGATGTACAAGACCGCGAGTTGTGCGTCTGACGCCTTGGCGCATCCATTTATCATGCAATTGAAACTTCTCACATCTGGAGTGAAATTCGCGCACTGCAATTTTTCAAACCAGCTCGTACATGAGGCAACATCCCCTTGCATCGAAAAGTAATATAGCATGTTGTTATATAAAACGAGGTCCGCGCCACACTCTCTTTCAATCTCACGGAACGTGGCGATAACATCACTGCTGCTACTACTATTACAACGTACCACCGCCTCCAACAGCGCGGTTTGGCAAATCAAATTCGGTTCAACACCGTCCCGCCGTGCATCATGTAACATAGATCTAACCTTTTCAACCGATCCTCGCTTGGAATAATAGGATAAAGACTTCACCAGCTTCCGTAGTGAATCGTTGCAAACCTGCATAATTATTTCAAAAACCTACAAAAACTCATCTGCCGCTCTAAGCAGCAGTTTGCACCCTACAAATCGGCGTTAACGGCTAAAAACTTGACTTTTCAAAAGAATGATTTGGAGACATACAGAACGTCGTATGCTTGAATGAGTGTATCCTATTGAGTAGAAAAAAAGAAAGAAGACTGACTCGGATTTGCAAATATGCATCTCAAACCAGAGGATAAAAAAGAAAAAACTGCAATTGAAGCAAAAATCAGAGAAATCATAATGATGAAAACAAATGACAACAACATCAAACCGCATGTGATCACAAAATATCAACGTGCCGCAGCAAGTATCGTCGAGTGAAACGCAATACCATCAGCCTCAATCCCGCAATCCCTCATTCGATTCAACCACTTTTCCGCGTTTGCCATATCCCCACGACTCGAAAACCCATGTATTATCGAGCTAAAAGAAAAAGCATCCGGCCGTTCCAACTTTTCAAACCACTCAATCGCGTCCGCCATGCGATTATCCTTCTGCAACCCGTCAATTACACAATTCACACAAATAGTAGACGTTGGTAAGTTATACCTGTGCATTGCATCCAATAATATTTCAGCCCGGCGTGCACCGTCAGACCTGCGTGAGAATGCTTTTAGTAGATTGGTGAGCAATGTTTCACTTGGTTTGATTTGATACCTCTTTATCATCATTTCAAAGATGCGATATGCTATCTCTGCCTCTCCGCGTTTGCCCCACGCTGATATTACGCTCGAAAATGTGATTACATTGGGTTTGTGACGGAGCAACAATCGGGTAGCTGTGGCAGGGTCACCAGCTTTGGAGTATGCTTCGATGAGACAGTTCATGGATGTTACATTTGGTTGAATGGATTTTGATCGCATTGTTTGAATGTATGATGCCGCGGGATGTGGAAGAGATGCTTTGGCGTAACAATCAAGCAAACAATTGAAACTGGTCAAATCAGGCTCCAACCTCGCGGACGATATCCTGTCAAACCACGCTTTGCATTGATCGACATCCCCCTGCTTCGCGAAATAATGCAGCATGTTATTGACCAACACTAAATCAATGCCGAAATCTCTCTCGATCTCGTCAAACACAGCAATTACATCCTCTGCACAGCTATTCTCACTCTTTATCCTAGCTTCCAGCAATGCCGTCTTACAAATCCGATCCGGCATGACCCCCTCCCTTGCCATCCGCGATAACAATGCATTAACCCCCGCGACATCACCATTCCGAGCGCAGACGTTTAGCAACGGGGTAAACGAAAACTGATTCGGCTTGACCGCATGCTCCTTCATCTTCGCTAACCAATAATTTGCTCGGTCCAGCTCCCCTCGTTTTGCAAACGCTGATATTAATGCTTGAAAACTAGCGCAATCAGGGAGTAACCGATACCTTTCAAAATTGCCAAACAAATCAACGGCCAAGCCAGGTTGATTGCCTCTCTGTGCGGCCAGCAACATGCTATTCAAGCTCAGCACATTCGGCCGTAAACCACCATTACACATCTCCTCAAACACTCTCTTTGCGCCTTTCACATTGCCAGCTTTTGCAAGGGTATGGATCTTATCATTGTAATATTTCAATCTCATTTACTCATTATACACAACAAAAACACAACGATGAGTTGAACCAGAATAAGCATCATTCAAAAATCTTGATCCTCTTCGTTTACATTACTATTCTCCTGCGTTTTCAACACGCTTTGGATCGCAGCATCGAAACTTTTGATATCCATCGCCAATCCACTCTTCTTCAAATTTTCCAACCTTTCAAAGAGGAAAAAACAATGAAAACTCAAAAACACATTCTTGTACATTCAAAAAATGATACCATGTCACGCAACCTTCCGTATCGCCTGATTTTGAGAACACTTCAATAATTGCATTAAACGTGATATTATTCGGCGTTATCTTCGATTTCATCATTTCTTCCATAAATTGGCAAGCAAGCAATGTGTCCCCATCCTGACCAAAGCTCGATATCACTTCAAAACAATAAATGGAAAGAATTTGATGCAAAAAATGGAATATTAGTACACAAATCAAAAATCAAATACCTGCATTGTATATGGCTGCATCCGCTTCGATTTTTTTCTGCTTCATCTCATTCAATAAATCAACGGCCGCGCCCGACTCACCGGCGCGCCCGTGTATACTAATCAAGCTGCTGTATGTGTATGCATCGATTTTAATATCGTTTTCTTTCATCTGGGTGAAGTATCGATTTGCAAGAGATACATCGCCGATCTTGGATACGGCGGAGAGTACATGATTATAGGATAGGTTGTCGGGAGTCATCTTTGCCACCATCATTTCGTCAAAGCAAGCGATGGCAGAGTCGACATCGGATTGTTTTGCAAATGCGCACAACGCCGCGTTGATATGCTCGAGCACCGGTTTTACAATACTGTTTGACCTAAGTGTTTGGCACACATAAAAATAATAAAAAAATCCGATTTGACACTTGGTTTCATTTTTGAATTGCCTTACCGTAACGCTTCGAATAATATGTCCTTCGCAAGGTGAGGCTGGCGGAATGCGGAGAGTGCGTCGACAAGGGCTTTGTACGTTTGAGCATTTGGATCCACTATTCGATTATACCAAACAATGATTTTCTCGTGCTTATGCTCGTTTTTCCTTTTACAATTGGCGTATGCAAACAAGACTTCATTCAGGCAAATCACATCCGGCATAATGTTGACCTTTTCCATCCTCTCAATCAATTCCTCGCAGGTCTTCACATTCCCTAACTTGCTGAACAAATGTAGCAATGTGCCAAATATCTTGACGTCAATTACATTTCGCTTTTTCGATAAGTTAAGCAGATTATCTAAACTCTTCAACGCGGCCTCGGAATCATTGATTATGGCGTATCCATTTATGAGACTCCCATACGTGACAACCTTCGATTTTTAAAATACAAATGAATTGAAATACATGGCAAAACAGGTTTGATGTGCTTACGTCGGGCTGGCAATTGGCTTTGATCATCCTTCTAATCACATCTTGAGCACCTTACAAATCATTTAATTTTTGCAATTGAAAAATGTTTGTTGAATTGTAAAAGCTGTTTTGTCTAAGTACCGTCCATCTCCCTACTTCTTGAATATGAGTATAACAAATTATTCCAAATCGCCAGATCAGGCGTTATGTTCACCTCCAACATCATGCAAAATATTAAATTGTAGAGAATACTATCGTATTTTTCCATGTTTGTTGATGTACTTCTTGCATGCGCGTCAATATTTGTTCCGCGCCATGAGGATCCGCGCTACGGGAAAAAGCGCTCATCATACTTCCAAAGATTTTGATGTCGAGTAGATCGTCCGTCATTGATTCCAAAAAATGCATCGCACCTAAAACAATATGTAAATATTGATTGATCCTACCGGATAAACATGGTATGGAGAGTAATTTTACCGACAGTGTCACCACGCTTGGCGTGGGTCGCCAACAAACTCGAGTAGGTAACCTTATCCGGGGTTACCTGCTTACTCTGCATTTTCGTAAATAAATTTGCCGCGTCCCGCGTGGACCCCAATCTCAAAAAAACATGATTATGTAAATCAATTTTTGACAAGAATAAATATTTATGTGAAAATTACTTTGCGTAGCCGCGCATTAGACAATTATAACTGTAAATATCAGGTGACAGCTTCTTCTCCTCCATGCGCCCAAGCCATAAATTTGCACTTTTGGTTTTTCCTTCCCGGCCATAGCTGTCTATAATTGAATTATAAGTGACAACGTTTGGTTGAATAGAATTTTGTTCCATCAATTTCAAAATGTTGATCGCATTATGACTTTCGCCCAGCCGCGCATACCCACTTAGCAACGTATTATAAGTGAAAATCGTTGGAATGACACCGTTATCACGGAGCACGTCAAATATCTTTCTCGCCTCGGCAACTTTTTCTGTGCGGCAGTAAAATTGAATTATACTATTTACATCCTCAATACTCACCTTCAAATCAAAAATTAAATTCTATGTTTTGACTTCTTAAATAATTTTGCGATTGATACCTTTCTCTTTTCCTCGAAACATTTCTTTAACTGTTTGGCTGCATCGCGAGTTTGCCCCCTTGCTAGTAATGTTCGTATGCGACTGGTGTGTTGACTCATAATGGTAAGATGACTGTTGAGAATTAATCTGGTACGTTGAATGTGAAAGGTAAAACGTGATAACTAATCGATAAACAACAGCAACAACAATACAACTTTTTTTTGATGATAATGATCGATGGAAAATCTCAAAAAAGGGGAATCCAACCAGGATTAATTCGAGTATCGATTTCATCATATTTGATGCTGAACATTTTGAAAAGAGTGGGGGGGACATTATAATATACAAAAAATAGTTCAGATGATATTCTGAACTATGCTTAACAATGAGTGGGGTGGAATTTGAAAAGAGTGGGGGGACATTAAAATATACAAAAAATAGTTCAGATGATATTCTGAACTATGCAAAACGATGCGTTGGGTGGGATCAATCAAAATATACCAAAAATGTGGCAACTCAATATGATTACCATCAGATTACAAACCGCTCATCACTTTCGGGGCTGAATTCGAAGGAACTCTTGACACGGTAGGGGTAATGTCGCGAAAGATTTCACCCTGAACTTGCATTCCGCCGGTGCGCCTGTTGTATTTTACAACGGAGACAGTGCAATTCTTGTTCTGGCCACGAGCAGCTGCGTCAGTGTAGCTGAGCGCACCAATATAGACGAGGAAGGCTTCGATAATCTGGCAATGAGTAGCGAGGATGAGATGTTGACCCTTACCGGCATTACGTGCCAAGCCCTCGGTCAAGCGACGCATGACGGTACGGAAACTTTCACCATTATTTCCATTGAGGTCTTGACCAGGAAATTGCACGTCAACTTCACCTCGGCCCCAAGCCTGCTTGATGGATTCGGGCGTTACATCCCCTTGAATGTCCTTGATGCGTTGGTTGACCCATTGACCATAATTAAGTTCGTTAAAAGCGTAGTCTTCAATGAAATCTGCTTCGAGCTCCTCAGCGATAATTTGCCCTGTCATTGCACCACGCATGATTGTGGAGGCGAGAACTGCATCTGCTCCACCTTCCGGAAGAACTTTAAGGAGACCCTGTCCAACAGCTCTAGCCTGCTCTTGTCCCTTTTCATTGATCGGAATGTCCATTCAACCTTGCACTTTGCCCGTCACATTATAGTCGGTCTCACCGTGACGCACAAAATAGAAACGCGTAATCTCATCATCATTGTGTTGAAGAACAGTAGTTGTGGTGTTGTTCTCGTCAAAATACACGTCAAGACGTCCGTTTTCCATACGAATGGCATCAGCCGCGAAAACAGTGTAAGTCAAGGTCTTGATCACACTCATGGTTTTGATGATTGTTGCTCACTTAATGTTTACCAAAAAACAGGAAGAATTGAGGTTGAATTCACGAATGAATAGATAGTTTGTGGTGTAGTAGGTACTGCAATATGAAGAAAGATTTGAAAGTCCAAGAAAACACGTACATCAAATCTTAGTAATTATGCGATTTCTTTTTATTGTCTAGATGCCTGGTAATGATTTAAAATGATGAATGTGCCCAGAGACAGCGATTTGCATGCGTCCCATCGAAAACTACATAATTGAATACAAAATATTGACGTTGCTACAAGTTGAACTATCTAATTTAATGACTTGATACATTTTGACCCCATAAAATGGTTGGGCTATGTGGGCAATGCTGATGTATGGTCTGATCACTCATTCACAGGTGAAATCTTATCAAATTATCTTCGATTAAAAAAACTGTAATTCAAAACATAGAATATACCAAACAACGTCACACAAAAAATATTGTTTTCAAATAGAATCAAATAATTATAATCATTACCAATTGATGTCCACGTATTTGAACACCAAAATATGGTATTGAATCATGATTTGATTACTTGCGCAACACTTCAAAAATAGAAAGGATTTCTTGAATCTTGGGCCATTCCATTTGTGATTGCTCCTCCGCCCGCTGGATAAATGCTTGCTTGAATTCTTCAAGATTAGGATCCGATTTAGCGAGAAGCGTGATTATCTTCTTGTACTCGTCATTCTTCCAAGATTTTTCACATAGTTCAGACATATTTGCTTTTCCGTCATTCATCCCGAAAACGTTGATAGCACCTTGCAAAGGTTGCTGACTGCCAATGGTCACATCCGCACCAAGAGAAATGAGCATCTTACAATTCGCGAGATTTCCATTTGACGCAGAAACGTGGAGCGCGGTGACCCCTTCGTGGTTCAATAAATTTATATCCACCCCTAGATTATTAACATATTTTTGTAAGACCGGCGCAGCGTCAGGTCTGCCTGCATCCATGTGAAAAATACCGGTCAAACGTTTGCTCCGAACTTTACGGTAGAAAGCAAGAGGTCCCTCCAAACCATACCGGTGTAAAACTCTCTCATATTCATCGGGATGCTGTGTAAATCTAAGAAAACTTTTGTGCAACTGGTCTTTGCGGCATTTATCTGCAAATAGATCAACCACGCCTCGCAACCTTCTCCACTGATTGTCATCTTCCCAATAGACACTTGAAAAACCAATGATGGCATGGTCGAGCGCGGAAAGGTTATCGTCGTCCACCAAAAAGGGATCGGCACCTTGATCGATCAGAAAATTGCAATTATCAAGATTTGCTCTTTTGGCAGCTGACATCAGTGGGGTTTTTCCTGTGGGGGTTCTTAAATTTACGTCGGCTCCCAATTCGATGTACCGTTGAACGACAGATGGTTTGTCACGAGCACAAGACCGTTCAAAAGCAAAATCTTTTACCTGCTGCGAAATATTCAATATTTCGAATAAATTATGCAACTCTTCCGGTTGGTCGTGGAGAGACGCGACATGCGAATTCAAATGATTAAAATCCGGCGCGTCATCACTGCCAAAAGCCAGGCCATAAATGGTTCGCTCTGAAAGTTCGATATCATCATCATAGTCGTTTCTCTTGATGCTAATCCCCGCAGGAGAAAGGTCCACAAGTAAATAATCATCGACTCGACGTGCCTTGTATTCTCCAGTCCAACGATCGCACCAACAATTAGATGACGACCCCTGACTATTCACAGCCCGCCATGTAGATGTAGAACCTTCGAATTGTTCAAACGCAACAACACCATGGCGGCCACCCCCTTTCCATATTTCGCTAATCGCATAAGGAGCAGGGATGTTGTGGGTGAACGGAACCAAATCATTTTCTTTGCTTGATCTGATTAGCTTGAACAATCCATGATTTTGCATCCACTCCATACCAACATTTCGCTGGTTCAAATTTTGCGCAAAAATAACCAGCAACGCACCAATCATCGGTCCAACACGGTGGATGAAGACTGGGATTTCGCCTCCATGCCAATCAGTACATTCCCAGCCGCCAACGGCGAGATCGACTAACGTCTGCTGCACATCATCGGTAAACGGCAATAAATTACGCATAGAGATGGTATTTTCGAATATTTTCATGATGAAGGCTCGCAGCAGCCGCGCACTGGAATGCGCCCAACAAGTGCCACCCATTTGATACACATCCGGGTCGTACGGATCATCCTCGAGGAAGCATGTTTCTTCAAAGAAGAATTGCTTCTCATTCATTTCTTCCGCAAATTCTTGAAGAGATCTGCTGCCGAAACCTTCAGATACAAACTTAGGGTATGCAATCTCAAGGTTGAAGCATGTACAGCAGAAGAATCGATTGCAGCAGGACTTTCTTCTGACGTTACCGATCTGCGCCGCCACAAATTCTACCGCCCTCTGGTAGGGTGTGGATCGAAATGGATTACAACACCAAGACTTCTCTCCGTACAGAATGTCATTGTATTTTCCTTCCGTACCAGCCGGGTGTAAATGATCTGTTAGGCCATCTTCCGACACTGGTGCAAACGATTGGATCGCATGCACAATTCCAAAAACCAGGAAGTGAAGAATAAGCATTTTTTGATTTGAAGTAGTATTGATCTAAATTGATTTTGATATTTGATGAAAATATACTTGGACCGTACAATAAATTCAAATTAAACAAAAATATAAATGATAAAACATTAAAATAAAATAACAAATCGAAAAAAGTCTGGTCTACACAAGTGCTACCTGCCCAGTACCACTACAATCGAGTTTCCTCAATCTTTTCAAACTCCCCGCGCCCACTTGTGAAATCCCTTTGCGGCGTATGTACCCTGGACAATCAGACACGAACAATCATGAAACATTGCCGGCCATGATATTGTCGGGATTACGATGAACATCAGAACAGAGACAGACAAAGGCTTGACATCAAATCGTAATAAGAGGTTTTCGTTTTGAAATTGCAGGGTTACATCATTCGACAATAACAATCGAAAAAGAACACAAGGTCACAATGAAACAAAAAAAAAAAAACATATATAACCAAGCGAAAAGGCTCAAGAAAAATTAATCTCGGGCTTGGAAAATACAAAAAAAGGTAGGCGCCACATCATCAAAACAAAAAATATAAATTGAAAAAATATTTTTTGGAACAAAATCTCATTGCTATGAAAATCAAACAAAAAATAAAATCACACTTCAAAAAAAATGTATCCATAAAAAAAATAAACATGTCTGACTTGATATCAACACAAATATTGTTCTTTTAGCAATGATCACACCAGCCGACACACTAAAAAAACGGCGTTGAGAAAAATAAAAAAATCATTCCAAAATCACTTCAAACATCATTCAAAATCAAAATAAAAATAAAAAACATATGTAATGAATTTTCGAAAATACTACCCTCTGTCTACGGTATCTACCAACAGCAACATACAACCAAATGACCAAAATGTTTTTTGCCCATATCCGAAAATTAATCTTTCAGAAAATTATCCCCATTGAAATTGAATATTCGTGTGCCAAAATATTTATATTACGTGTCCCGTCGTTCGTGTCAAAATTTATGTCGGTGTCTATTATTCAAAAAATGTCCGTGTGTGTTTTTCTTAAATGTTTTGAGGAAACACCCCATGAAAACACAATGTCGAACCAGTCAAAAAACAAAAAACTAATCTGCTGGCTCGTTCTTCTCATCATATTCACCTCTAAAGAGGGTGCCAATAGATTGAGGTTCAAAAAATCGTTTCTCAGATGTATGGCTGCTTTGCTCCCCCATCGCGATTAGGTGGAATTATAAATGCAAGTGCGGAGCTGTTCGGTAGTAGACTTCCAGCCATGCGCCTCGGCTACGACTGCGATGATTTCAGCTTCTTGACGCGTTTTGTCCGTTTCAATTTTACCATCATCGATCGTAGTTTTCTCCTCGGCGGTGAGATTTGAGTTTGCTACCAAAGTTATACCTCTACCAGCGTCCGGTCCTTCTAAAACCATGACAAACTGCGTCGAGACACCGGGGTTGGATCCGCGCTTCATTGCCAATTTGTTGTCACCGGCTTGGCAAATTGAGAGGCAGGCCGCTTCATGAGCAAAATCATTAGCTTTGATTGACGGCGTAAACATGGTGCTTGCAACGTGGTGTGAAATCGGGCCAGTAGTGTTCGGGTCCTTGTATGCGCGGTACAGATTCGATACAAAATTCAAGTACCCGGGAGCTGTGCCCATGCAATCGCCGGGAAACGTAGGGCTGAATCCTTGGCTGCCATCGGGATACGTCGACGTACCATCCGGCCAGTAGGGCACGGCCAACTTGTTGCTTGCGGAATCATGCAAAGCGGAGTCCGGGGAGAACGAATTCAAACCCATTTTCTTGGCGAAATCCGGAAGAAAATCGTTCACCGATTTACCAGTGATCAATTCACATATCAACTGCATAGTGTAGACCCCTCCCGCGGAATAACTCCATTTGACGCCCGGCTCCCGTCTGATCTTCCAAGCGTCAAAATTAACATGCGGCGGAACTGGGAATTTAAGCAACACATCAAAGGTAGAGCCTGTCGGGTCAAACAACGCTTTCATTTTCCCCTTCGCATTTTTTTGGTACATCTCCAGTTGCTTCGCGAACTTACCAGGCGTGTTGCTCCATTTCACTGATTCGTATCCAAGGTTTTGGAAGAGGTCTTTTGGTAGCTTGGGCCAGGGCGACATGTCAACACCGCTGTGGTTTAAAAGATGACGGAGCAAAACGTCGTCAGCCCATTCTGGGTTGATGTCCGATGTTAACTGAACGGGGCTGCCGTATTTCTTTAGCACCTCGTTCACGGGAGTGTCAAGGGAAATCTTGTTCTCCTCCATCAGAGTCAGGAAATAGGACGTGCAGATCGTTTTGCTTAAACTTGCGTACGACACCATGCTCTCAGATGTCATTTTGATACTTTTTTCCTTGTTGGCATATCCCAAATTGTAATGCGCGTGCTTACTTGCAGCAATGTCAGTGACCGCGATGGAAACACCCCCAACCATACCGTGACGCGTGACGTTCGTATTAGGTTTAATTGGCTCGCCCAAATTGACGACCCGGCGGCCCGGTTCTTTTGCAAATTTCTTCTCTTGCGTTAGAATATCTTTAATTCGCGATAAGCAATCATCATCGTTGCTGTCCTTGCATCCCGCCAAACCAAGTACTATCACAGCAAGACTGATACACAACACAACGCGATTATTCTTCATGGTGGACTGAATTGATACTTATAATTTAGCGGATAAAAGATGTAATAAAATGGTAGTTGGTCACTTCAAATATACTCTGCCTTCCAATTGAAGAAGTTGATTGAAAAAAAAATTGAAAGATGAAAGGGGGTGGGGTTCATACCAACACGCAATACATCAAAATCAAAATATTTTTTAAATTATCATTTGCTCGAAATTTATAAGTTTTTTTTGGACGTCAAAATGTGGTTTGTTCGTGTTAATCTATTGCTACTTTAGGAATACGTGTTGTTCTATTCCAACGACATTCTCAATCCTGTAGGATTACAACAAATCGAGTGCATATAATCCTATATGTGAAGGAACTCGGTTAGGACTCCATAATGTAAGACAACCAGTACTCAAATAAAAACTGAAAAAAAAGCAGACAAAATTTAAAGATCATTCCAAAAAATATCACAAGAAACGAAATCATAACTTTTGGTTCAAATAATTGAGTTCACAACACAAAAAAACAAAAAAAATCATTAATTATTCAAAAAATAAGGTTTTTGGATGTGCTAGCCTACCTCTAAAACATGTAACAACACCTTGCACAAAATGATACATATCCAAAAATTTAGAAATCAATACGAATTTGTATCTCAATGAATACAACAGGCCAAAAATATGCGTATTCGAAATATTATGATTGACCGACTGATTATCAAAAGTATTGGTCATCTACGCGAAAAAGTTTAACGTTTGGTACACGTTTCGAACTCAATAAATTGTACAAATCGAATTGATGTAAATCGTATGCATGAAATACCGTTGGTCTGATCTTCGAACCCTTAGCGCCTAATTCGAAAAGAAAACAAATAATGTCAATGGGCGCCGAATATTGAACCGCCGTACTGAGAGCATCTTCCAGAGCATTCTCCTCAATGCCACTTTCAAACAACAGCTTGACACAACGCAAACTTTCATATAACAAAGATGCACGTCTTACTGCATCGAGAAAAGCTTGGTTTTTACCGTGTTGGTCCACAAGAGGAATCAATGTCTCGACGGCAGCCAAATTGCCACGACGCGCTGACAATTGAAGTGCACGAGCCGGAGTTGCGCCCTTACCCGCATACAGTTCCATGTCGGATTCGTTACCAGCTGCTGCAGCTTTAATGTACCGGTCAATTACCAAATGATCCCGCAACTTCTCGTCATATGTAACATCCACTTGAGCTCCCTCAACGATTGCGTGCTCAGAGAGAGGCGTGTCGTCCTCAATTTCATCATTCAGGAAAAAAAGATTAATCCTGCTTGTATAACCTGCGTTCGACGTTCCGAACATCTTCTTACTAAACATGGTTTTCAGCTCTTTGCCAGTTGAATTCGGCTGGGCATCATCAATCTCTACTTCACCGAACTCACCTGCGTCACATTTAATTGTAATGGGTGTCACGGACTTTTCATGACGGACCTGACAGGATGTACAGATCCTCTGCTCGCCACCCTTCGTCTTTTTCCAGCTCTGATCAAAATACTGTAGACTTTTATGTATCCCAGCACACTCATTGCACATACACAGACCGCAGAAACGACAGTGATGGCGCCGCGTGAGCACACCAAACCCTTTGGTACATTCCTGGCAATTCGCCGTATTTGGCTGCCACTCCCCCTCATCAATCAGCTGCATCGTAGAATCCGATTTGAGCTGCGCATCTTCTGTGACATTGCTCTCCATAAGAAGCGAGCTGGCGGGCAAGACAAGACAGGTCGTGATTAAAGATCGAAACATATTTGGTAAGATTAAATTTATCAACAAAAAAATAGTGTAGAAGTTGCTTGGTAAAAAAAGACAAGTAATAGTCGGTTGAACTTTGTTGATCATGAAAAAATAAAACCAAATAAACAAAAATGAATTCAATTACAAATCAAAAAACTAAAAAATATCATTCAAATAAAATCAAAAACACACACTCATTAAATCAAAATGCTACTCTATAAACTACATACTGGCATACAATGTACAATACAAATCAGTTTGAGTTTTGGTAATATGAATGTCCGGCCTGGTAATTCATCAAAAGTTAAAACACTTTTTTGACCAATTCTCCCAGTATCGAAGCGGAGGACTATTCATCCTTAGAATTCCAGACCTGCTCGGGATGTCTGAGAATGTCACTGGCTGTCTTATGTTTTTTGATGGCCCAAAGGACAATGCAGACAGCAACGATGGCAATGATTCCGATGATCAAAATCACGCTAGCAGCGCAACATCCGCAGCACTGCCACATGATGAAAAATAGAATGATGACAGCCACCACCACTCCGATGGCGACACACACCTTAGTAGTGGTGGACCAGTTCACAATAGACTCCTTGATATTATCGGGTAAAGGAGTCTTGTCAATAACCCTGTCAAATCCATCGCCAGTGTAGTCGGTCCAATCCTTCTTTTTATCTACCTCAGAATCATCTTGACTGGAATTCTGACGCAAAAAAGAGGAATCCTCCAACTGATGATCGGTAGAATTACCATAATTTAAAACGACCGTAGAGTCTGAAGCTTGCACCTCTCCGAGGAAAGCAACACCAAGAGAAAAGATAATTTTGATCATCTTCGCTGATCCAACGTAATTAAAGCTGGTAAAATTAAAGTAAAATGTTAAGATAATTACTTCTAATATATTCTGCCTTCCAATTGAAAATGTTCATTGAAAAATGTTTGGAAGAAAAATGAAAAAAAGACAGGGTAATACCAGTACAAAAGACATATAACACGCAAAAAATGAATATCATTCAAAAAAAATGAAAAAATATATCATATACACAAAAATAAATAAGAACAAACACACTTTTTGAAAAAAAATCATTCGCGCGCACTATTTCTACACTAATCTACATGAAACTAAGATCAAACTTACATAAAATGCAAAAGCTCAAGCAATTCAGCATGAAAGCGCGCAATATACACGTAAATTATGTAAAACTTTCAAAAAGCAAAAGCAGACACGAGAAAAAACAAAAAGAAAACGAAACTAAAAACAAAAACATCATTTCACGCAAACGTATTGATTCATCGCACTTCACACGCTTCATGCAAAAAAGCTTATCGCATATTTTTGGATTTGGTACATTAAAACAAAATAAACAAAAAAATCACGTAAAATAAAAATCATTTGACACACGAATTTTGGTACAAAGAATAAAAATAAAGATGTACAATACAAAAAAATGTGAAAATAAAATCATTCCGTCACGAAAAACTATGCTAATCTACGTCAAACATCTCATCAACACCGCACACAAAATCAAAATGATGATTACTTAGTTGATTGATTTATTGCGCTGAGTGCTTCAACGTCCTTCGGAAATCGGCAGCTATACTCCCATGAAGGTGGACCGCATCCATAGTACTAACTTTGAAGTTGGAATCTGGAATCAACCTTATGATGCAAAAAAATGAAAAAATGCATGAATTTTAGAAAAAAAAACATGCAAATCTTAAAATGACAACCGTGCCAAGAACTTTTTCTCATCCATGATGTCAAGAATTTGCTCCGTGCGGTGTGCATCCCCAGCTTTCACAAAGATCGTCAGAACCGTATTCCAAGATATGAAATCGGGTTCTACACCATACTTAGCCCTCATATTCTGCACAAATTTCAATGCATCCTCTTTTTCCGCGCGGCAGAACGCGCCCAATACAGAATTTAAGAATTTAATATCGGGCTTGACGTTGGTTGACGAGGCGCGATGTATGACGCTGAGCGCACCATCCAAATCGGGGCCACCCTCTTTGTTTGCATAGCAATATGCAAGCGTGGCAAAGGAAATGCCATTGGGTGTGACGTAATCAAATTTGGTCATCAGCGTGAAAATCTCTTCTGCGTTGACCACGTCCCCGATCTGCGCGTATGCATTCAACATTGCATTAAACGTAATTATTGTCGGCCGCAAAACCTCAGAAAAAATAAGATACTGAAAGAAGAATCTGCAAATTTTTTCAAATATTTATAAATTTGATTCCGTTTTATTATGGACAGACCTTCTTTCTGTCTGGTTGTTCCATCTTGGAAAGCTTCAAGACTCGTGTCAGAACCCGTCGAGCTCCCGGAGCGTCGTTATTGCGCGCGTAGGCAGAGATCAACATGTTATAGATGATGATATCGATGTGGATGTTTGCGTCTTCTGCTTTTTTGATGGTTTGTAGAGCGCCGGTTATGTTATTGTTATGTTTTAGATGGGATGAGATCACAGCGCTGTAGCTGATTGTGTTTGGTTGAATGGATGCGATTTTCATACGGTCAAGCAATTTGGTTGCCCCTTCCGGGTCGGATTTGCCTCGCGCGAAGGAGTCTAGGGCAACGTTGTAATTGATCAAATCTGGAGGTATGCGATTAATTTGCATTTGGTTCAATAGTTTTAGCGCTGCTGCCGAGTCGCCTTGCTGAGCGTACGATTGCAATACCCCTCCATAACATAACCGATCCGGTTCGAGTTTGGAGTCTTTGATTTGTTGAAGGTAGAACATTGCCTTTTCTATATTGTTTGACTTTGCTGCGGATGAGATAATACTGCTATAACAAGGCAGATCAAGATTGATCTGCTGTAATTTCATTCTAGTAATTATACTCTCCGCTGCGGCAAAATTACCAGTCTTACCACAAGCATGCAATCCAGCTTGAAATGAAACGATATTGGGTTTGAGGATTGTATCCAGATACTTGAGGGCGGAGGTTAGGTCGGAATTGTTGGCGTGAGCGCGGATTAGGAAATTGTACGTCTCCGTGGTTGGCGTCAAATTGTTGTCTTGAAGCGATTTCAAGAATTCTTCAGATAGCCTGACTTCCCCCTTGCTAGCAAATATCTTTAGTAATGCATTGTACTGATTTACATCAGGTTGCAATTTTTGACCTTGCATCGCTTTCCAAATTTTGACGGCTCTTGGTATGTCTCTGCTCTCTGCGTATGCCCTCGCGACTAGTGCAAAGCAAATGCTGTCTGGTTTGGTTGCATTGTTTGATGGTGACTGGGAGGATGCGGCGGTGGAAGCGTCGCGCATTAGATTCACCCATTTTTCAGCAGATGCAATTTGCTTCCTGCTGATCAACGAAGAGATGATGTTCACATGATCTTGCACACCCACCGATTTCAATTGGTGGAATAATTCCAAACATTTGGCGGCCTTGCCTTGTTTCGCGAGCTCGCTGCACTGAATGAATACTTTTCTACTCATCTGTATGAACCCTGTGCACTATAATCGCGAAAAATACTTGCAAAATTCAATACACACACAACAAAGAAGAACAAGTACATGACTAATTAGTAATATTGTTGTCCATTGAATTATTGTACACCAATTACGTTCAATTAAAATTATTGAATTAATTACAGACTGAATAATCATTGACGGATGTGCGCTTATGCAGGGAACATTTGCGACAACTCGTAGTTCATAAAACCGATTACATTGTCAATATCCTTTCTCAAATCTGCTTGGAATGCCCTGATCTTGTCCTGGTCACTCTCACTAAGATCCACATACCCCTCCCAGCTGACAATCTCATCCAACATATTCCTGATGTCCCGCTCCCCATCAAAATGAAGTTGATCAAAAACATGCACTCCTATGGGAAAGATGTCAAAACCTTCTAATAATTGAAAGGACGGCAGCGGGCGCAGATCAATGATTGTATTAATAAGGTTGTTGCCATACTGGGTTAGCGACAGCTTTTGTTCTAACAGCTCGCGACCGGCAACACTCCAGCGAGCAAACTGTGGTGCATCGCCATGTGCTAAAAGCTCCGGACTGTTGAGCAGATCCAACATGGCCAAGCCGCCTGCGTCTTCGATCATGCGATGTGCTCTCAGGGGGGTCATCTCATTCTCTGCGAAGGTGTCCAGCGGCTGGTATTTTCTGCAGATTGGGCAGGTGTTCGATTTTTGCAACCAGCCTTGGAGGCAATCTGTATGAAACCGGTGATTGCAGCTGGTCAACACATCGCAATTGTTTTTTGCGCAGATGATGCACATGTCATCTTCTGAATTCACTTGGTCGTACAATGAGATCCCTCGTTCTTTGGCCAATTCTAAGCAATTGGATAACCTGATGAACAGAAACAAGTGGATTTCGCAACAATAAACACACGTTGATCTGATTCGCTTTGTGTAAAATTTAAATCAAGAAAAGAATCACACAAAAACGAATCCTACACGATCATTAGATTGTTTTCTTTGGAAAAAATCGTGTACTCCTCGTGAAGTTGCATGTTGTGGTGATGCAGTAGGTTTTTTGGCTGAATTTTCTTTGCTCCGGAAAATTGTTGCTGCTGCTCGTGCGGCATCCATGGAAAAATATGAAACTGCACTCCGATTCGATCTGCCATAATCACGCGCACGACGCCGGTCTGGTCGTTTAAATATAGTGCATTCGCAAGCCCGTGCGCACGAACAATTTCACCGACATGAAAAAAGGACGCAGCGCGGTACAAATCTGCATGGGCCTGCGGGAGATTATCCAACGCGAGGTGAGCCCTACCACGCGCTTGGTAGAGTTTGGCAAATGCACTTTGATCCTCGAGCGAGGAAACCTTGTCAAGCCGTTGCGTGGCGTCTGCGATTATATCAGCATGGTTTCCTGTTGTGTATGGTGATTCTTGCTGCAATATCTGGTCGATTTGGGCTCGAAGAAAATTGTTACACATTTGAATATCGGCTTGAACTTGCTTCAAATGCACACCAGCGACGTTGAGCGCTTTTTCAAGGTTTGTGAGAGCAGGTATAAATTCGGTTTGGTGGACAAGAGATTTTCCATAATACCACAGTGCCTTAAAATTTTCATGGTCTTCTTCCAATACTTTGACTACCATTTCCATGCATTGCCTGTACCGCATTTGATTGAAATAGCACTCGGCCAGGTTTGCCATGCTATCAATTTTATATGCATAACGCCCATCTTCCTTGGTCATGTCGATACCTTCATCGAAATATTCAATTTCAATAGCTTCAAATCCAGCGATGGCTTGCGTGTACGCTCCTATCGCGCTACCCCACTGCCTGCTCGAAAACAAATCATCGGCTTCGATCTTCCGGCGCAGCGCTTCGCTCGTTTGGATGGCGCACATAGCATGCTTGTGTTTACAAATCTCCACATAATCGTCAATCATATTCGTCTTGTCCAAGGCATTCGTCGCCTTGATAGCACCTACAAAACCAAAAACATAAATGCTTTGATTCAAAATGATGACGGCGCACCATGACAACCCTAAAAATCTACAATCAAACAAGACCTTCGCTCCTTCAAAATCGTTCATTTCTATCAATTGATCTCCGACCTGCCCCATCTCATTAAGCTTGGTCATCACAATACCCTTTCGAAATGACCTTATTCCAACTCCCGCGGCCTTCAGCCTGTCAAAATGTTCCTCCGCGACCACCCCGTGAATCATCACTTGAAACAATTCATTCGATATTTGCCCTTGAGGGGCAAAATGTACGAGCCATTGAAGGAAATCATGGGTCGGGCACGGTGGCAGCATGCCCGCGTGAAATTTCTGCAAATGCTGGACATGGTGCAGGAAGACAATGTACTCCGCTTCATGTCTCTCTATGCCCTTCTGCCGTGCGGCGCGATGCAACCTTTTGACCCAATCCGTTTGATGATTCTCAATCATTCGAAGACCTGGTTCCATCTGCTGTCTTGAGCGTGCTATGTCTTGAAAAGAGACATCTTCGGGGCGAGTTTCGGCAGCTTCTTTCATAGCTTTGAAATACTCAAGCGGCAGTTCCTCCAACAAATGAGAAAACAAATTTGAATTCAATAATACATTTGAACTGATTAACACGAAAAAACATTACAAAATCTTGTCCCAAATCCAAATCATCTTCAACGTCCCCTTCATCCTGAAAATCCTTGGTTGGTCGCGGGCTCTGTTGTTCCCAGATCCAGCGGAGAACATCTGCAGTGATTTCTTCATTTGTCTGCGCGCTGAGAATTTTCATTTTCTCGCAGATTTCATCGAACACCCTCGGGTTCCATCGAGCGCCTACTGTTTGTAGCTGTTTGTGCAGATGTTTCAGCACGGGATCGATCAATTGAATTTTGAAGGTCTCGACTGACAGACCGGCCTCGTGCAAAAAATCCTCTCTTTCTTTCGATATCCTGCCATGGTAAACAATATCATCCGTAACAGCTTTCTCAGAGAAATGCGTGGTCAATCCAGTACTGAAAGGATTCTCGAGGGAACGATTGATCGCAAGCCGATGCCCTGCGTACACAATGTTTTCGGCTGTAAAACGAGGCACACCCATCGCGTCTAAAACAATGTGCGCACGCGTCGGCCAATCTCGCGGGTGTCTCTCCATGAAATCAATGAATCTTAAATCACATTGCGCTCGGTGTTGAAGCTGCTCCGGACCGACGTGTTCGCCTCTGAGTTCCATTTGCGTCCAGTCAAAAAGATCCGACATCAAACGAGAAACATCATCATCTTCAGGAGGATTCGGGCTCTTGGTTGTGATGGCGTGAACGCTACCGATTAAACACATCAATATTTTGATCATGCTGATCGTTGATCAATTGATAATTCTTCTTGAAATTCGCAAACTCGATAGTGTTCGATTCAAAGGTATTCCGACTCTTGAAATGTTGATAATGTATTTTGTGTTACTATCTTGAAAAAAGGATCCAACACACAAGAACGCAATCAAAACACGCATACGAGAATCACTTGAACATGAAATTGAACCATCAACGATTTCCTTCACGTACATTGGATTCCTGGTGCATATCACAAATCAAATCGAACAGCGACAATGCACACAATAAATCTCAATCAAGAAAGAACAACGCCGTAATCACACTTGCGCGACTTGGAATGCTAACAAAATCTCTATAAAACTACTAAAAACGACCATAATAATGAATCAAAAATTTTCAAAAATCGTCGTCATCATCAGACTGCATTTCACACTGGTTTGATTTCAAATTCTGCAACAGACCCCCAAGGGAACCGTGCGATGGCTTGTGCCCATCTCTCTGCATTCTTTTCAACCATTGCTCAGCGCCGGATACATCATTACCCCGCTTGAACGCATTAATCACGCAATTATACGATGCATCGGTCGGTGTTAATCCATCATCGATCAGCTTTCCAAATTGCAAAACTGCTAATCGAGATGCCGCTTGATGCGCGTATAGATTGAGGATGGCGTTATGACATGCAGCGGAGAGTTTAACATGCTTCAACCGTTTTATAAATAGTGTTGCAAGATTGAAATCCTTCGACTTTGTACTGCAATGGACAATCGTTGTGAAGGTATGGGCATTCGGTTGGATCCCTTGCTTCATGCAACGCAATAGCCAACGCGCTGCAGCGACCGTGTCATTACTTTTTGCATGACAATCGATGATACTTGTGAAGACCTAACAATCAAAACGTATATGAAAATGATTGAATGATCTATTATTTTTTGAAATCATACGTATATGTCTGGTTGGATGCTATCCTTCAGCATGAGGTTGTAGTAGTGCAGGGCACCAGAACTGTTGCCGAGTTTTGCGTGGCAGTGGATAAGCGCAGTGTAGCATTTGATGTCGGGGGTTCTTATTTTGGTGAAGAGGGATGCCGCGAGGTCTGATTTGCCATGGTGTGCGTATGCATCTAGCAAGCAGCCATAAGATACAATGTCGACCTCACCCATATCCTCTCTTATCCTTTCTAAAAAGGTTTCCGCTGCGGTAAAATCTTCAATTTTGATGTAACAACGTAACACATTTGTGCAGCAAGCGTGACTCGGCTTGTCAATGGTACTGAAATAATCGAGCGATGATTTTATATCCCCGCGGAGGGCGTAGCCGTGGAGGATAGTTGAATGAGTGATTTGATTTGGTGTTATCGATAAAGATTGCATTTGTTGTAGGTATTTTCCACTTTGAAAGTGTATGTCATTTGACCTGGCGTGCATATCGATCAGCTGATTCAAAGTTACAACATTCGGACGCACTCCATCCGACTTCATTCTATCCAACCATAACTCTGCTTGCTGGTGCTGTTTACCCCGTATTAGCACTGACAGCATAATATTGTAACTTGCACTATCCCGCCTTCTGCTGGAGTCAAATAATGATAATGCCTCCTTGTGCCGCTTTCCCTCCCGTGCCAATTCTTTCAACCGTGAGTTCAATTCTTCAGAGGACAATTTACTTGAATCGTATGTATCCAGCAGCTTATGTAGTGAGTTCACATCACTCTTGCTAATGTACTTCTGAATCCGATTGATGAATACTTGCGCACCGGGTACATCATTTGCAGATAAATACGCCTTGACCACGTTGGTAATACAACTAGCTGACGGGCGGACGCCCCTCCGTTGCATCTGCTCGAAATAGGAGAGTGCGCTGGATAAATCACCGCGGAGGCCGAAACCGTTTAGTATTGTTGAATACGTCACCGCTGTAGCTTTGAGATTTTGCTCGTCGATGCTTGATAAGTAACATTGCACCAAATTGTCAAATTGTTGACGGTCCGATTTAGCCTCGAGATCGATCATTTTGTTGTAACATGCTATATCGGGGATAATCCGCGCACCAGACATCTCATCAAAAAATACTTTCGCATTCTCAACATCCTTCTCCTGTGCGTAGGCGCAGAGCAATAAATTAACCGTTTCATAATTTGGACGTAAACTGGCTTTGACCATGCTGTCCACACATTGTAGTGAGGCTTCTATATTCTTATCTTGACATGATATGAGGGCATTGTAGCTACATACATCCGGGCCGACGCTTCGCTTCTGCAAAGAGTTGAACAACTTGATAGCATTGGCAAATTTTCCCTTCTTTACAAGCGCTTGTAAGTCTGCATTAATGATTCGCAATATTGATGTCGTACACTCTGTTACTTTAGTGCGACTGGGTGATGCCATAAGGTCAATCTGAAACTACTGTGTGAACATGTTTAAAACGTATTTCTATCATCAAAGACAATAAACAACAACAAAACAAACAAACAATATCCAATGTTCCAAACAAATGTTTACAAAATATATTAATCTGCACGTATCCATTGTGCAACAGAAAAACTTCCAAAAAGATATAAAATCAAGCGCTACATGATCGTGCACCAGGAGCCGCTTTCGTCTTTCTGCGCCTCCTCGACAATATTCTCATCCTCTTCGGGAGAACCGTGGTCATTGTCATTTAACCCGTCGATCGGGAAATACTTACGCTTTTTGCTCTCATCGGCCAGAGGAAAAAAATTAAGAGCACCTTCGTATCCGCGGTCCAATAAATAAGCACTGCCGTTTTCTACGTGCCAATCAATGAAAGCACTGCCGTTTTCTACGTGCCAATCAATGATGGATTTGGACGTGGAAGCTGATTGCATTTCTCGTACGAACTTGAAGAGAAGTAGTTTCAACTGTGGGCGTTTATTTCGGTTTTCATGGTAATTGGCGAGGTTCCATAATGATGCAAACAAATCGTGAACAAACGTTTCTGACTCGGTGGAGTATGAGTAATACGTGATGACTTCAGCGGGAATTTCAAACTTGTCTGCAATTTGTGCGCTCATTGAATTCAGACCAGCCTTGACGCCAGCCCAAGTGACATATGCCATGTCATGATAGCCGCCTGGAGCTATTTCCACAATTTCAGGGGACTTCCAGCTCGGCTTGCTGGTGGTCGTGCACCAATAGCGAGTCTTTTCGAGAGTAGGTGTCAATTGAGCTTGCGCAATCTTGAAAGGGAGTTGAAGCGGGTAAAATGCGTGGGCCTGAATCAAAGAATGAAACACCTTGCGTCCCACGTCATCATTTGTAAATTTTCCATCCTTGGCCCAGTCCCGCAGTCCGCTGAGCAACGTGTATGCATTGGCTGTGTCCTGAAATATCATTGAGTCAAAATCGGTGTTCATAAGTCCGGCAGCTCGACGGAAGAGCTGCGCTCGAACGGAGACATCTCCCGTTGGGTTGCGTTCGACCTTCTGCTGCCATTCATCAAAAAAGTTGGAGTCCAGATTAGTCAACCATTCCAACCAATCGTCATATCCATTTGCTTTTTGCAACAATCTGAGATACCCACTTTTGGTACCCTTAAACTCCATGTCCCCGGGAACGTAAAATTCATGGGCTTTCTCTGCGCTGGTCTGAACTTTGACTTTGTATACATGTGAAAGAGCCTCACCCGAGTAGAGGAGGGATAGATTATCAATCTTGGACATGTACCAGGTGGATTCGCGCTCCTGCGGAATGACAGAGATATTCGGATAGGTAGGTTCGACGTCAGAATCACCGAAAAACAATCGTTTGAAAGGTTCGATGGTTTGTATTTCATCGACATCCCCATCATCGTCGATCGTATAGCGAAATGGATAGACGAGGTTTCCATGCGTAGTTTTAGTATTCTCCAAAAAATTTTCTTGTTTTGTGTAAGACTCATGAGACCTGGGTTCTACGACGAGATTTAACCAGTCGGATCGCTCGTTGAAATCGCTGGAAACCACAGCTGACATTGGGGCGCCATTGTGGGAGAATTTCTTGAAAATGAGATCAGAATCTGCTGGCGCGTACATCATGCCGGGGAGCTGAAACATACCATCCTCAAGATCTTCGAGCGCACTGCGAAAATCTTGTTGGGAGCCTGTGTACTTTTCTTCGAGAAACTCGGTAACGGTTTTGTGGCCTTGGAGCGACCGGCCTACACGCGGTCTGACAGCCGCCATGGAAATCTTGCGGAAAGTGCGGCCGCTTTTGCTGGCCAAATCGAGGTACTGTTCACTCTTGAGGACGTCGGTCAAATGCAATTGCCCTGCGTATCTAATACCTTCGTAATGTTTATGCCCCTCGCGCCAGGTGCCCTTATCATCGGCGATTGTATCAACGATTTTCTTCAATTCCGGGAGGTCCTTTAAGAAGTTCTCAGAATCACGGTGGTAGGCATCCAAACGAAAAGACCTATCGACCCAATAATCAATGCCGAGTTTGTAGGGGAACCATGTATGCTCCATAGCAGTGAGGTTTTTCCCAAACCGTCCGTGGGGAGATGCCATCGTCATCAAATTTCCTGGCTCCATGTCTAATGCGTTCAAGGTAGGCAAAATGTCGGGGGCCGTCATTTGGACGACAAGACCTCCCATGGACACGCCCATCAAAGAGACATAGATTTTTTCCCCTTGTTCAGCCTTAGGTAAATTTTTCAAATGGGTGCTGATGAATTGTTTCAATTCTCTTGCGTGACGCCGGGTGGCACGTAAAGTTGGATGCGCCCGCCAGCCCCAGTCGAAGTCATGCACAAAGGTGTGGACGTTTTGGTTTTCGAAGAACTTCTTCCAAACCGAGAAATCGTGAGCCGTATTTGGCTTGAATCCATGCGTCATAAAGATCACATGCTTACCTCAAATACAAAAAAATACGATAAATTGAAATTATTGACAAATTTTGAATGATTTCTTGATTTTTTGTCTATGTTTTGAATGTTTACCTTTCTCGCCTTCAGGAATCAGTCTGCCGAATAAATCCTCGGGAACGTCAAGATTGATCGGTTGCTTTTGCTGGATGTTTTCTTGCTCGCCGGAAAGCAACGGTTGCAAATCAATAGTAGTGTCTGGTGACATTCGTCCGTCCATCTGAATGGAGAATGTTGTGGGAAGAGAACTTCCAAATAAAATCAAAGAACGCAACATGATGAAAATGAAGATAGTAAAGTAGTAAAATATGAGTTAAAGTTGAAAGCTTTATCAAAAGAGAAGTTGGTCAAATAATGATAATAATAAACCTGATTGTAGATGATCACGTATCAGAGAAAATGAATAACTGTTGCAAGCAACGAGAATGGAATCGGGGATATTTGAAACAAAAAATCCCGGCGAGAGGCAACAAATCACGCTGCCTTTGAAATAAAAATAATTAAACGAGAAATGGATAGCACACCATCGTCTCCCTTCAAAATATGACTAATCATACTAAAATGAACGCTATGCTACATATCAAACAACGCACACAAAACAAAAAGTGAATGATGGTCAAATATTTTTATTGGTAATATTATTCATGCTATACAAACAATCAAACGGTGCATCTCCCCCAGAATGTAAATTTCCAAAATGAGTGAAATTCCAAAAAGATTAGTACCAAAATATTACTGGTTCCAAATGGTGTTTGTCAAGCATGTTTGTTATATCTTCTCACACGTGAAAAGGTTTTATATGTAGGTGTATTTATTTCAGATTATAATGAAACTGGTAAATCTGGGATAGCTTATAATATTAATAAACGAAAAATGCAAAATTGATTTTAGGTTTTATCTCATCTGAAAAAATACGGGTTTCGTTGATTTGTTAAATCAATGTTTTACGATCTTCAAGCTCTCATTCGATCCCAGAATGGACCTTGGTTTGCGACATCAAATCCGGGCATACCGTGCATACCTTGCTGTGGGACATAAGCCGTGTTCTCGGGAATCGTAGTCGGTTGACGTCTCATTGCTGGTTTCTGAATCGGTGGGTAGTCCAAGGTTTTGTCCATTCCGTTTGATCGATCAGCGAAAGGCATGCGCTGCGGCTGCGCCACCATGCGGGGACCTGGAGCACGCGGGTCTTGCATTCTCATACGATGGTCCTGCTGCTGTTGCGGGCCAGATCTGGTGGAGAGGCTTTGCTGCAATTGACGCAAGGCATCTGCATCCTTGGGCGGTACACTTGCAAAAGGTTGTTGAGGTTGAGGTCCATGGCGAGTGGGCGGTGGAGCATCTGGAAAATCATCATCCGACATATCGCCGACGGAAGAAGCATCGTCCACAGGGAATCGAGATGCTTGACGAGCACGACGAGGATCCATCATATGCTGGGAGGGACCGCGCTGAGGACGTCCGAAGACGGGCGATGTTCTGCTGCGGGTGCGGGAACTTTGAGCATTCATGGAGTCCATGGAGGAGGGCATTCCGAAATCGTCACCAAAGTCGTCCTCACTGTCTTCAGGACGAACTGGGGCCTTGGGCTGAGCTTGAGCCTTGGGCGACTGCAACACTTCTTCCTCACCACCCATCATCTTTTTCATCTGCGCTTGGTGAGCTTGTTGCTGTTGTTCAAGCTTGTTGACCGTAGGAGCGCGCATCATATTTTGCGGCTGGGGATCAACCTTGGCCTTGGGCTTTGGTTTGTGAGCTTTGAGTGCGGCTTCCATTTCGTTGTAGATCTTACCACAAGCTTCTGCCATCTTTGCCGCGGGATTTGCATCGTCATGACTGGGTCCAATATGACCAGCAGCACTTGCGGCATTGGATTTGTTGTCGAGTACGCGCATCTGGATCGCCTTCGCAAAATCAACA
>JACLAD010003424.1_pt1 | contig 42411 bp, 41 predicted proteins | sample 8027901 | NCBI WGS metagenome assembly JACLAD01 (sample SAMN15725071, study PRJNA655200) | protist metagenome | isolation source: fluorescence activated cell sorting (FACS) single amplified genomes of... | place: Spain: Blaines Bay Microbial Observatory, Mediterranean Sea | collected 2016-07-05 | reverse complement strand
GATAAGATGAAGGTCGGCAGGCCAGAACTTGTCCCACATCTGACCGCCATCGGGATAGCCGAGGCCGGTGATGTAATTGGTCAGCGCATCGACCCAAACATACATGACGTGGCCGTCGCTGCCGGGCACTCTCACGCCCCAGTCGAAGCTGGTCCGGCTCACCGACAGATCCTGCAACCCGCGCTCGATGAAGGCCACCATTTCATTGCGGCGGCTGACGGGTTCGAGGAAGCCCGGTGTGTTCAGCAGTTCGAGCAGCGGCTCGGCATAGCGAGACAGGCGGAAGAACCAGGTTTCCTCCTCGGTCCATTCGACCGGAGTCCCCTGCGGGGATAGCTTTTCGCCCCCCTCGCCTTCGACCAGTTCTTTCTCGTCGTAATAGGCTTCGTCGCGAACCGAGTACCAGCCTTCGTAGCGATCGAGGTAGAGATCGCCCTTGGCCTCCATTGCCTGCCAGATCGCCTGGCTGGCGCGATGATGATCGGCGTCGGTCGTGCGGATGAAGCGGTCGTAAGAGATGTTCAGTGCATCGAACAAATCCTTGAAGTGCCCCGACATCTCGTCCGCCAGTTCGCGCGGGGTCTTGCCCAGGTCGCGTGCCTTCTGGGCCATCTTCAGACCATGCTCGTCGGTCCCTGTCTGGAACCGCACTTCGCGTCCGCGCAAGCGCTGGAAGCGGGCGACGACATCGGCCGCGATCGTTTCATAGGCATGGCCGATATGCGGCTTGCCATTGGGATAGTGGATCGCGGTGGTAAGGTAGTAGGGTTCAGCCATTGGCCCGCTCGCTAGCGCCCGCCGCGCGTGCGAGCAAGGTGCCGATTTCCATCGCCAGCAATCCGGCGTCGAAATTGTAGGTGGGTTGTTCGCCGGTCAGCCTAACAAGCTCGCTATGCGTGTCGATGATCGGGCGCGGGTCGGCAAGCGCGCCGTCGAGCCGCTGCGCCACGACCGAACGCGCCAGTTCGAGCACCGCGCGAATGCGTTCGCGGTCGGGCCGCGCGCCGATCAGCCCCGCAAGCTTTCCGCGCAACTGGAACCCCGGATCGCCGCGATCGAGGATATCGGTCATTGCCCGCGCGACCTTACCCAGTTCGAGCTCGACGAATTGCAGCGCGGCCCCGGGCGATCCGGCTGCCGCCGCGATTGCGGCCGCACGGGTGGGATCGTCCGCGCCGGGCGACAGCTCGCGCAATAGCTGATCCATCTCGGCATCGGCGATCGTCGGAAAACGCAGCACGCGGCAGCGCGACCGGATCGTCGGGAGCAGGCGCGCGGGGCTGTGCGCAACCAGCACGAAGTAGGTCCCGACCGGAGGTTCCTCGAGACTCTTGAGCAGTGCGTTGGCCGCGTTCCGCTCGAGATCGTCGGCCGGGTCGATGATGATTGCCCGTTTGTCGCCGAGCGTGGGTCGCGTCCCCAGCCGCGCCTGCATCGCGCGGATCTGTGCGATACGGATGCTGCGCGCCTGTTCGTAAGGCTTGCCGTCTGCGCGCTTGCGTTCTTCCTTGTCGTCCTTCGGCCCGTAGGTCAGCGTGATGATGTCGGGATGGCTGCCGCCCTCGCCCGGAGCCGCGCCGATCAGCTCGCGTGCCGCTGCCAGCGCGAAGCTTCCCTTCCCTACACCGCGGCGGCCGGCCAACAGACAAGCGTGATGCATCCGCTCGCCGCCCATGGCCTTGCGCCATTCGCGCCATGGCTCGTCATGCCCCAGCAGCGTCACTCGGACGCCCCCAGCCGCCGTGCGACTTCGGAAAGGACGCGGCGGTGCACGTCCTCGATCGATCCGGCACCATCGACGATGGCGAAGCGCGCGGGGTCGCGGGAGGCGAAATCGCGAAACGCCTCGTTGACGGCGGCATGATAGGCCGAAGTGCGGCCACCGATCGCGTCGCTATTGTCGCCGTCGCGTGCCGCCAATCGCGCTGACACGATATCCTGCGGCGCCTCGATCATGATTGTGAGGTCGGGCATCAGCCCGTCACTGCCGAAGGCATGCAGCCCCATGATCGCGGCGTCGCCCATTTCCCCTGCTACGCCTTGATAGGCTCGGCTCGAATCGATGAAGCGGTCGCAGATCACCCACCCGCCACCATCGAGCGACGGGCGGATGCTGTGCGCGACATGGTCTGCCCTCGCGGCGGCGAACAGCAGTGCCTCGGCTTCCATCGTCCAGCCTGCACCGGGGGGCGCCAGCAAAAGCTCGCGAATGGCTTCTGCACCCGGTGTTCCTCCCGGTTCCCGGGTCAGCGTGACCGTCAGCCCGCTTTCACGAAGGGACTCGGCGAGCATCCGTGCCTGGGTCGATTTGCCCATGCCCTCGCCGCCTTCGAAGGAGATGAACCGCCCCCGCGTCATGCCACCCAGCTCCCGAGCGCATTGAACACGCGCTGCACCAGTGTTGCTTCGAGCACTTCCTCGCTGGCGTAGAGCGGCACCCGATGCTCGGGCATGCCAGCAATCGATACCACCAGTTCGGCAACCTCTTCCCCCTTGGCGATCGGCGCCTGGAGCGGACCTTCATAAGATAGGGCAAGCGTGATGTCGGGATTTTCGCCTCGCGGCACCGCGATGCGCAGCGGACCACGAGCGACGAGGCCGACCGCATCCGCCCCGCCCTGCTGGACGCGGGCCGAGCCGATCCGCGCGCTCTCGGGAAACAGCAGGCGGCTCTCGAAATTCGCAAAGCCCCATTCGATGAACTGCCGCGATGCATCCCGCCGCTCACGACCGCCCGGACTTCCGCCGATAACCATGACCAGCCGTTGTCCGTCACGCTCTGCCGAACCGAGAAAGCCGAAGCCCGCCTGATTGGTGTAACCCGTCTTGATCCCGTCAGCACCACGAACGGTCCCCGATATCGGATCGTGATTGCGCTGGGAAATCCCGTTGTAACTCAGTTCCTTCATGCCGACGAAATGCCGGTATTTCGATGGATGCCGGGTGACCATGGCCTGCGCCAGCGTGCCAAGATCGCGCGCGGTAACGAAGGTCTTGCCGTCGTCCATCCACCCGTTCGGATTGCCGAAGTGGCTGTCCGCCATGCCGATTTCGCGTGCCTTAGCGTTCATTGCCGCCACCCAGTCCTCCACCGAACCCGCCGCGCCTTCGGCGAGTACGATGGCACCGTCATTGGCGGAGACGGTCGTCACGCCATGCAGCAGATCGTCGACGGTGACGCGCGCATCGGCGGGCAGAAACATGGTCGAACCCTTGCGATGCCATGTGCGGAAGGTCTCAGGCCGTACCGAGTAGACCTGTTGCGGGAACAGCCGCCCTTCCTCCATCCATTCGAAGGCGAGGAACGTCGTCATGACCTTGGTTATCGATGCTGGCATGAAGCGCCGGTCGATTTCTCGCTGATACAGGACCTGCCCGCTGCCCGCATCGAGCAGATAGGCGATCGGCGCTGCGTATTCGCTCGGGATCGCAGGCGCGACAGCCGCCGGACGCTGTGCGCCGAGTGGGGCCGCAAGCAGAGCCGTTGCGAGGACGGCCAGCGAAATCATGCGATTGGGCAATTGCGCTCCCGTGCCGGGCGAGCGCCACGGCTTATCAGTCGATTGGTCGTATCAGGGCGTCGCTATAACCGCGCGCGCGGAGCTTGGCGAGCGCCTGCTCCGCCTGTCCACGGGTAGCGAAGGGGCCAACCCGAACCAGTGCCAGATTGCCTTGCATCGCGACATTGCCCTGCACCTCCCGCGCCAGCCGATCGGCATTCGCACGAACCGAGAAAGCCCCGAGTTGGACCGCGAACTTTCCGTCCGCTTCGGTAGGTACCATTATTGGCGCGTGTGCTGGCCCGCCCTGCACCGCTGCCGGTAGTTCAGGACGCAATACGGGCGGTGGGGCCGTATCGGCTTCCGGTGCTGGTGCAGTTTGGGGAGCTTTCGGCTGAGGCGGGGCCTCGGCCATCGCGGCCTCCCGATCAGGATCGAGCGAGGCAATGGCTCCCGGTGTCGGCACGCTGCCGCTCACCGTGGCTTGCCGCGGATCACCCAGCGGAGCCGAGCCGCGTGCCGGCAAACGCCGCTTGAGCACTTCGAGCAAGCCTTCGGGCGTTGCCATGCGCAGCGGCGCCGTACGTCCCGCGCGCAGTTCCGCGCGCTGGTCTTCGGGCGGATTGACGCGTCGCATGCGAACGGGTGCGCCTTCTTCGACGCCCAGCTGACTCAGCGCCGCCGGCGATAGTGCGAGCAGCCGATCATTGCTCATCGGGCCACGGTTTTCGATCCGGACGAGGATCGTGCGCCCGCTTTCGAGCGATGTCACCTCGACATAACTCGGCAAGGGCAGCGTACGATGCGCACCCGTCACGCCCTCGCCCGCATTTTCGTCTATCGTCGCATAGCCCACGCGGTCGTAATTGAGTGTATCTTCGGGCGTGTAAGTCACACCGTCGATGGTAAAGGGTTCCCCGATGACCACCGGGTAATCCGCCGAGGGATCGTTGGCGATGGTGCGCGAAGCCGGCTCCGGCGCAGCCTGCGCAATGCCGGTGCAGGCTCCAAGCGCAAGCGCCGTCGCGGCGGTTCCCAGCGAAAAACAGGCCCTAATTGGCGATCTCATCGGCAAGCAGCCCCACACTCATGGCGTAATAGTTCGAGCAATTGTATTCGAGGATAACCCGATAATTCGAGGTTAACAGCCATGCGGATGTCCCCGGTCCATCGGGCTGGAACAGCGTGACCAGCGTGTCGTCGGCGATATTGCGCTGGGGCTGGATACCCAGGGCGCGCCATTCGCTGACCGGCTTGTACACGCTATGCCGCTCATGCACGCGCGAGCATACGGGCGCATCGATCGGGGTTCGATAGGCGCCGACATCGAAGCCCGACGGGACATAGGCGGCCACGCCCCAAGGTTGTCCGACCCGCCAGCCCGCGTCGCGGAAGTAGTTCGCGATCGACGCCAGCGCGTCGGCGCCGTTGTTCATGATGTCTGCGCGGCCGTCGCCATTGCCGTCGGTTGCGAGCCGCAAATAGACCGAGGGCAGAAACTGCGGGTTGCCGAAAGCACCTGCCCAGCTGCCCTTGAGTTCACTTCGCGAATAGCCCTTGTCGGCCACCTTCATCAGCGCAACCCATTCGCTCGCGAAGAGCTCGCGCCGACGCCCTTCCCAGGCCAGCGTGGCAAGCGCCTGCGACAGGTCGAACCCGCCCTTCACTGCGCCATAGGCCGTCTCGTGCCCCCAGATCGCCACCAAGATCTCCGCGGGAACACCGTATTCCTGCTCGATAGCGCGGAGCGTCCCGGACCAGCTGGCGCGCGCATCGCGGCCACCGCGTATCCGGGCGGCATCGACGTGCCGCGATATGTAAGGGGCGAGCGGGGGATAGCCGGTGCTGGTGGGCGTGCCGGGCTGGGCCCGGTCGAGGCTGATGACTCGCGAGTTGGGTTCGAGCCCCGCGGTCATGCGCTGCAAAGTGGCTTCGCTGACGCCCTCGGCGCGCGCCCGCGCCATGAGCAATTGGACATAGGAATCGAAGCTCAAATCGGTTTGTGCCTGGGCAGGCACGGCGGGGAGAGCGAGGGCGAGTGCGCCTACAGCGGCGAAGAACGAGCGGGATATCATGCTGCAATTGTTGCAGAGCGTAGCTTAACGGCAAGTGTCATTCGGCGTTTGCGGGGCACGGCCCATCCTCCTTCGCGGAAATGCGTGACAAGTATGCAGGTTTTGACTAGCTAGCCCCGCGCTCGCGGAGAGGTGGCAGAGCGGTTGAATGCACCGGTCTTGAAAACCGGCAAGGGTGCAAGCCCTTCGTGGGTTCGAATCCCACCCTCTCCGCCACATTGCGCATCAGCCGTCGTCATCTCCGGGTTTGCGGACCAGCGACTGATCCTTGCGATCCGATTTGGGGTAATCCTGCGGATCGATCGAGGACTGGTGACGCAGCGCCTTGTGCTTCTTGATCACTTCGCTGTCCTCGTCGTCCTGCGCGGCGTGGTCCTGCGCCTGCGGCGTATCGCGTTCGGGATTGGTCATGTCGATCTCCTTTCCCCCTCAACGCACGGCATGCAGACTGGTTGCGATCAGCGACCGCGCGCGGCGATCTCGTCCATCGCCTCGCGCAGCTTGGGATCCCATTCGGCCTTCAGTTCCCTGATCTTGGCGAGGAGTTCCTCGTTCTCATAGGCGGGGATGTCGAGCCGGTAGGTGTCCGCGACTTCGCGCATCGAAGTGCGGTCCATCGTCTCGAATGCCTCGACCATCGCTATCGCTGCCTGGCGATCGTAGCCGAGCGCTTCGTAGACCGAGCGGCCCATGCGCAGGCTGCTGTCGTAGGTTTCGCGCACGATGTCGCGGCAGCCCATAGCCCACAGATGGTACACGTGATCGCGGTCCTTGGCGCGAGCCACGACATGCAGATCGGGGAAGTTGGCGCAGGCATAGCGCACGAGCTTGTCGATCTGCTCGCGCTCGTCGAGCGCAACTACGAGGATGCGCGCGCGCTCGATCCCCGCGCTGGCGAGCAGGTCCGGCCGGGTGGCATCGCCGTAATAGGTGGAGACGCCGAACTTCTTGAGAACTTCGAGATGGTCGCTGTTGTAATCGATCACCGTCGCGTGGTGACCCGAGGCGTCGAGCATGCGATCGACGATCCCGCCTACGCGGCCCCGCCCGGCGATGATGATCGGGTTCTCTTCCTCGATCGCATCGGCTTCGCGCCCGCCCTGCCCCGCGCAATAGGCATGCGCGATCAGCTTGTCGTAGAGGATGAACAGCAGCGGCGTCACCAGCATGGTCAGCGCCACGATGAGCAGCAGCTGCGCAGCGAACTGCGGCGCGAAGACCGCATTGGCGACACCGAAGGCGATGAGGACAAAGGCGAATTCACCGGCCTGCGGAAGGCTGAGGCAGAACAGCCATAGCGCCTGTTTGCGCAGTCCGTAGAGCCAGCCGACGATGAGCAGCACTGCCATTTTCGCGGCAATAGTGACCGCGGCCCAGAACAGCACCGAATCCCAGATCGTCGCGGCGAGGCCGAAATCGATCCCCGCGCCCACGGTTATGAAGAACAAGCCCAGCAGCAATCCCTTGAAAGGGTTGATGTCGCTTTCGAGCTCGTGCCGGTACTCGCTGGTCGCCAGCACCACGCCTGCAATGAAGGCACCGAGCGCGGGCGACAGGCCGACCAGCGACATCAGCAGCGCGATCCCGATCACCACCACCAGCGCGGCGGCGGTGAACAACTCGCGCAGATTGGCGCGCGCAATGTAGCGGAACAGCGGCCGGATCGCGAAAATGCCGATGGCGATCACCGCTGCCACTGCCGCGATACGAGTCGCCGCGGCCAGCCAGATCGACATATGCGCGGTGAGGTCGATCCCGCCATGCGCCCCGCCCTCGCCATGCCCCGCGGCAAGCGATGCGAGCTCGGGCAGAGCCAGCAGCGGGACCAGCGCAAGGATCGGGATCACTGCGACGTCTTGCACCAGCAGCACCGAGAAGCTGGCTTCGCCCCCCTGCGTGCGCATCAGCCCTTTCTCGGTGAGCGTCTGGACGATGATCGCGGTCGAACTGAGCGCCAGCACCATGCCGATCGCCAGCGCGGTCTGCCATGGCTGGTCGGCGAGCAGCGCGACCCCGGTCAGCACGAGCGTGGTCAGCACGACCTGTCCGCCGCCGAGCCCGGCAAGCTTGCCGCGCATCTCCCACAGGCGCTTGGGCTCCATCTCGAGCCCGATGATGAACAGCATCATCACCACGCCGAACTCGGCGAAGACTTGCAGCGCCTCGACATCGACCGAGAGCGCGGCGAGCAGCGGCGATATCGCCATGCCGGCAAGCAGGTAGCCGAGCACCGAACCGAGCCCGAGGCGCGTGGCCAGCGGGACCGCGAGGACCCCGGCCACGAGGATTAGGAAGGCCAGGATCAGGAAACCGGTCACACTGTCATCCCCCTTGCGCTGCGGCGCGTATCATACCTCAGATATGGAGCGCGCGCCCATAGCTCGCCAGCACGCTTTCATGCATCGATTCGCTGATTGTCGGATGCGGGAACACCGTCTGCATCAGCTCGGCTTCGGTCGTCTCCAGCGTCTTGCCGACGACGAAGCCCTGGATCATCTCGGTCACTTCGGCGCCGACCATATGCGCGCCGAGCAGCTCGCCGGTCTTGGCGTCGAACACGGTCTTCACGAAGCCCTCGGCCTCGCCCAGCGCGATCGCCTTCCCGTTTCCGATGAAGGGGAAGGTCCCCGCCTTGACCTCGTAACCCGCTTCCTTCGCCTTGGCCTCGGTCAGGCCGACGCTGGCGATTTGCGGGTGGCAATAGGTGCAGCCCGGGATGTTGGCGCGGTCGAGCGGATGCGGATGGACGTCCTTGTTGCCCAGCTCCTTGGCGATGGCCTCGGCGGTGGTGACGCCTTCATGGCTCGCCTTGTGCGCCAGCCACGGGCCCGGCGTGCAATCGCCGATCGCCCACAGGCCTTTCGATTTGGTGCGGCCATAGGGATCGATCTGGATGAAGCCGCGGTCCATCTCGACCAGCTTTTCGAGGCCCACATTCTCGGTGTTGGGCACGATGCCGATGGCGGTGATGCAATGGCTGAACTCGGTCTCGCTTACCTTGCCCTTGCTGTCCTTGATCTTGGCTCTCACGCCCTTGTCGGTGACCTTGAGGTCCTCGACCCCCGCGCCGGTCATGATGGTCATGCCCTGCTTTGTGAGGCTCTTTTCGAGGAAGGCGGAGACGTCCTTGTCTTCCACCGGAACCACGCGGTCGAGCATTTCGATCACGGTCACATCGCAGCCCATGTCGTTGTAGAAGCTGGCGAACTCGATCCCGATCGCACCGCTGCCGATCACCAGCAGCTTCTTGGGCATTTCCTTGGGCGTCATCGCGTGGCGATAGGTCCACACGCGCTTCCCGTCGGCCTTGGCGAAGGGCAGGTCGCGCGCGCGCGCGCCGGTGGCGACGATCACATGCTTGGCGGTGAGCTTTTCCTCGCCCTTCTCGCCTTTCACGGTGAGGCTGGTCGGGCCGGTCAGCGTGCCCTCGCCCATATGCACCGCGATCTTGTTCTTCTTCATCAGGTGCGTGACGCCCTGGTTGAGCTGCTTGGCGACACCGCGGCTGCGTTTCACCACCGCTTCGAGATCGGCCTCGATCTTGCCGGCGATCTTGAGGCCGTAATCCTCGGCGTGCTGGGCGTAGTGGAGGATCTCGGCCGAGCGCAGCAGCGCCTTGGTCGGGATGCAGCCCCAGTTGAGGCAGATACCGCCGAGCAGTTCGCGTTCGACGATGGCGGTCTTGAGGCCCAACTGCGCGCAGCGGATCGCCGCGACATAGCCGCCGGGGCCGCTTCCGAGCACGATGACGTCGTAATTGGTGTCAGCCATGATTCGTCTCTGTAGTCTCTCGTTTGGTCGCAGACATGGACCGGGTGTTACACGGTACAAGCGATGAAAATCCGTGGCGCGCGGAGCCGTGTTTTACGTCGGTCCGGAGCGGGGAATGCGTGCGGGTCATGCGGGTGCGTATCGCATGGGCCCGTGCCTGTAGGACAGCGCTCAAAGCCCCACTCCCCTCGCGGGAGAGGGGTTGGGGAGAGGGGGCAGCGACACTCCTGTCAAGCCCACCGCTCCGCCACCGCGCGGGGGCGGTCGTTGTCGTCGAGCAGGACGAATTTGAAGGTCCCTTGCGCGACCTTGGTCTCGGCCTCGCCATTGCGTTCGCGCCCGATCGCCTCGGCGGTGATGGTGAGCGAGGTGGTGCCGGTGGCGGCGATGTCGCAATAGACCGACAGTTCGTCGCCCACCTGCATCGCACCGGGGAAGGCGAAATCGGTTGCCGAGACGACCACCGCCTTGCCCTTCCCTTCGCGGCTTGCGAGCGAACCGGCGCCGAGCGCCATCTGTGCCATGAGCCAACCGCCGAACACGCCGCCATAGGGGTTGAGATCGGTCGGCATCGCTGTGGAACGGATTTGGGGGGAGCGGTCAGGCACGGGCTTGCAACTCTGCATAAATTCGCTCCGCGACGCTGTCGGTCTCGGTCAGGATTTCGTTATTCCAGAACCTAAGCATGCGAAAGCCCTGTGCAGTCAACCAAGCGTCACGTTTCTCATCGCTCGAGCTCTCGGCGTGTTGTGATCCATCGGCCTCGATAACGAGCCGTGCTTTGAAACATACGAAATCGACGATGAAGTCGCCAATTTGCTCTTGGCGTTTGAACTTCGCACCATCCATGCGACCAGCCCTGAGGATCGACCACAATCTTGCCTCAGCATCGGTTGGAGCCCGGCGCATCTTCCTGGCTAGTGGCAGCAGATTGCGCCCGCCCCCTCTCCTTCCCGCCGCTGCGCGGCGGGCCCCTTCCTCTCCCGCAAGGGGAGAGGAACTCGTGATATCTTTCCTCTCCGCTTGCCGGAGAGGAAACGCAGACTTGCGAGCATGCTCGCTAGTCGGAGTTGGAGAGGTCAAACCACCAGCCCCATCGGGTTCTCGCACAACTGCTTGAAGGCTTCCATCAGTTGCGCGCCGTCGGCGCCGTCGATGGCGCGGTGGTCGAAGCTGCCGGTGGCGCTCATCACGGTGGCGACGCCGAGTGCGCCGTCGATGACATGCGGGCGCTGCTCGCCCGCGCCGACCGCGAGGATCATCGCCTGCGGCGGGTTGATCACCGCGTCGAACTGCTTGGTCCCGAACATGCCGAGATTGGACAGGCTGGCGGTGCCGCCCTGATATTCCTGCGGCTGCAGCTTGTTGTCCTTCGCCTTGGTCGCCAGTTCCTTCATCTCGGTGCTGATCTGCGCAAGGCCCTTCCTGCCCGCATCGCGGATAATCGGCGTGATCAGCCCCGAGGGCGCGGCGACCGCGACCGAGATATCCTCGCGGGAATATTGGTAAAGCTCGTCACCCTGGAAGCTGACATTGCATGCCGGAACGCGCTGGAGCGCGCGGGCGAGCGCCTTGATCAGCAGATCGTTGACCGAGAGCTTGACTCCGTCCGCCTCGAGGCTGGAATTGAGCTGCTTGCGCAGGTCAAGCAGCGCATCGAGCCGCACGTCCACGGTGAGATAGATGTGCGGGATCGTCTGCTTGGCCTCGGTGAGGCGGCGCGCGATGACCTTGCGGACGTTGTTGAGCTTTTGCGCTTCGTAAGGCGCATCGAGATCGCCGCCGAGCGTGGCGGGCCTGGGCGGCGCGCTGGGCGGCGCGCTGGGCGCAGAAGCTGCAGCCTCGGACTTCGCGGGTGCCACCCCGGCCTCGAGCCCTTCGACATCCGACTTGACGATCCGGCCACGGGGCCCGCTGCCGCTCACGCCCGATAAATCCACGCCCTTCTGTTCGGCAATCCGGCGGGCGAGCGGGGACGCGATGATCCGCCCGCCGCTGTCGTCCTTGGGGGCAGCGGGCGCCTTGGTGTCGGTTTCGATTGCTGCACGGGCGGGTTCGGCGCTTGCACGGGGCGCCGCCTTGGCCGGTTCATCCTTGGCCCCGGTGTCGGCTTCTGCCGCACCTGCTGCCTCGTCATCTCCGGCTTCCGACGCATCCGACGGTGCCGCAGCGGCGGCCTCGTCCAGATCCTCGCCCTCTTCGGCGAGCATCGCGATCACGGTGCCGACCTTCACGCCTTCGGTGCCCTCTTCCACCGCGATGCTGGCGATTGTGCCTTCATCGACGGCTTCGAATTCCATCGTCGCCTTGTCGGTCTCGATCTCGGCCATGATGTCGCCGGCCTCGACCTTGTCCCCCGGCTTGACCAGCCATTTGGCGAGCGTGCCTTCCTCCATGGTGGGCGACAGGGCGGGCATCTTGATCGGCGTGGGCATGGTGTGACGTTACGTCCTCGCTGGGGAGAGAGTTGTGCCGCGACCTCTGCCGAAGATGCACAGCGCAAGCAAGGTCCTTGCGCAGAATACGAATTACCGGATAGTCCGCGCGAAAGGGAGCCGGGAGCACTTATGCGTACTTACCTTGTCGTCATGGACGAGACCGAAGAGGCCAAGCAGGCGCTGCGTTTCGCATCGCTGCGCGCGCACAAGACCGGCGGGTCGGTGCATATCCTCGCGCTGGTGCCACAGCAAACCTTCAACGCCTTCGGCGGCGTGCAGGCCACGATCGAGCAGGAAGCGCGCGAGCGGGCCGAGGTGATGGCCAACAGCGCTGCGGGCAATATCTTCGGCGAAATGGGCAAGATGCCGACCATCGCGGTGCGGCCCGGCCCGCCCGCCGATGTCATCCGCAAATATATCGAGGAACACGGCAATATCGCCGCATTGGTGCTGGCGACCAGCGCCGAGGGCGGTTCGGGGCCGCTGGTGACGCATTTCGCAGGGCATGCAGGGCAATTGCCCTGCCCGCTCTATCTCGTTCCGGGCGGGCTCAGCCGCGACCAGATCGACGCACTCGCCTGATGTAAAGAGCCCCGCCCGGCAGAACCGGACGGGGCCATATCGGTCGCTAAGTGTGCGAACGGAAAGTCCGCTTCAGCTCAGCGTCCCGCGGGTTGGATAATCGTTCTCGAGCGTGAAGCTCAAACCGCTCAGCAGATCATCGAGGTCGGGCCGCGTGAAAGGCGCATTCTGCACCACGGCAAAGTGCAGTGTGCCATCGGGCTTGACCAGGAACAGCCCCGGCTCCGAGAACACGTCGGGCTCTTCGCTGCCTTCACGCTTTTCGCTGATGTAGAGGCCCCATTCGCGGGCCTTCTCCTCGCTCAGCGAATGCGCGATCGGAAGGTCGCCGGTTTCCCATTCCTCATGGCTGACTGCCGCTCGCTCGGGACTGTCCATCGACACGGCGAAAACGTTGATGCCCTTGTCGGTGAACTTGCCCAGCTTGCTGCCGAGCTCGGTGAGGTATTTCTTGCAGATCGGGCAATGCTTCCCGCGATAGAACACCAGCATGGTGAAGGTATCGGGATGCTGCTGCGACAGTTCGAAGCGCGCGTCGATGGTCAACGGCAGGTCGAGATCGGGAACGGCTTGGCCGGGTACGAGCTGGGTCATGGTGTCTCCTTTACCCGGCCAATGGGCGAGAGCCCGCCTGCGTTCCCCTACTTCTTCTTGCGCCCCTGGTGGCGGATGTTACCCGGGCGGCCGCGCTGGCCCTGCGCGTGCGACTGCCGCGGCGCGCCCTTGTCCTTGCCTCCGGCAGGCCCCTTGCGCGGCCCTTTCTTCTGGTGGGTACGCTTCTTCGAGGGCGCGCGATTGCCGCGCGGCTCGATCCCCGCCCCATCGCTGTCGGGCACTTCGAACTTGAGCGCCCCGGTCAGTGCGTTGGCTTCGGCAAGCTTGAGCTTGAGCCGGTCGCCCACGGCATATTCGGTGCCGCTGCGTTCGCCGACGAGCTTTTGCGCGGCTTCGTCATAGGTGAAATATTCGCGCCCCAGCGTGCTGACGGGGACCAGCCCGTCGCCGCCGAGCTTCTCGATCGTGGCGAAGAAGCCGAAGCCCTGCACGCCGGTGATGCGCGTGTCGAAGGTCTCGCCCACGCGGCCCGACAGCCAGGCCGCGACATAGCGGTCGATCGTGTCGCGTTCAGCCTCCATCGCGCGGCGTTCGGTCTGGCTGATCGCATCGGTGATCTGGTGCAACGCGGTCTTGTCGCGGTCGGACAGGCCCGAACCCTCGGGCATGTCGAGCGCTGGCTTGGGCTTGGGCTGTTCGAGCTTGTAAGCATCGACCAGCGCACGGTGCACCAGCAGGTCGGCATAACGCCGGATCGGCGAGGTGAAATGCGCATAACTGCCGAGAGAAAGGCCGAAATGCCCGGCGTTCTGCGGACCGTAGAAGGCCTGCGTCTGGCTGCGCAGCACCGCCTCCATGATCAGTGCCTTTTCGGCCGGGTCCGAAATGTCCTTGAGCATGCGATTGAACAGGCCCGGCGTGATCACCTGCCCGAGCGCGAACTTCTTGCCCTGCGTGGCCAGATATTCGCGGAAGGCGAGCAGCTTTTCGCGGCTCGGCTGTTCGTGCACGCGATAGACCACCGGCGCGGCCTTGGCCTCGAGCGCCTTGGCCGCCGCGACATTGGCGGCGATCATGAAATCCTCGACCACGCGGTGCGCGTCGAGCCGTTCTCGGATCGCGATTTCCTCGATTACGCCCGCGTCGTTGAGGCGGACCTGCCGTTCGGGCAGTTCAAGATCGAGCGGGTCGCGGGCCTGCCGTGCCTTGAACAGCAGCTTCCACGCGCCCCACAGGTTCTGGAGGTATTCGGGCGCGTCGCCGGCATCAATCGCCGCCTGCGCGTCCTCGTAGGCGATGTTCTTCGCGAGGCGCACGATGGCGCGGGTGAAGCGCCAGTCGCTGACCTTGCCATCCTTGTCGATGCGGATGTGACAGGCCATCGCCGCCCGGTCGACATCCTGCTTGAGGCTGCAGACATCCGCGCTGAGCACTTCGGGCAGCATCGGCACGACGCGGTCGGGGAAATAGACCGAATTGCCGCGCTTGCGCGCTTCGCGGTCGAGATCGCCGCCGGGGCGGACGTAATAGCTGACATCGGCGATCGCGATGATCGCGCGGTAGCCGCCCTTCCCGTCGGGTTCGGCCCAGATCGCGTCGTCATGGTCGCGCGCATCGGCAGGGTCGATGGCGACGATGGGGACGTCGCGCAGATCCTCGCGATGATCGCTCGACAGCGGCAGGTCGACCGCGCGCTCGGCCTCGGTGATGGTTTCCTGCGGGAAGATATGCGGAATGCCGTGCTTGGCGATGGCGATCAGGCTGAAGGCCTTGGGCGCCAGCGGATCGCCAATGACCTCGACCACCTTGACCTTCGAACGCGCGGACTTGCCCATGCGTTCGGCCAGCACGAGGTCGCCTGCCTCAGCCTCGCCCAACTCGCCGATCGGCGCGCTGTCGCGTACCCGTTTGTCGACCGGGGCGAGCCACGGCTTGCCCGCGCCGTCCATTTCGACAACGCCCATCAGGCCTTCGGTGCGTGCGGGCAGCTTCTTCATCGGATGCGCGATCCAGCCGCGCGCGGTTTCCTCGTTACGCGCGAGGATGCGGTCGCCGCGCTTGACCGCGGCGATCTTCTTGCTGTCCTTCACCACCAGCCGCGGCGGCTTTTCCTTGCTGTCGGGCGCCCAGTTCTCGGGCTCGGCGATCGCTTCGCCATCTTCGATCGCGACGATCTTGAGCACCGTTACCTTGGGCACGCCGCCCATGCGGTGATAGGCGGTGCGCTTGCCATCGATCAGGCCTTCCTCGGCCATGTCCTTGAGGCGCTTCTTGAGCGCGATCTTTTCCTGCCCCTTGAGCCCGAAGGCCTTGGCGATCTCGCGCTTGCCGGCGGGGGTATCGGAGGTCTGTATGAATTCGAGTATTTGCTGTTTCGACGGAAGCCCCTGCGGCTTCCGGAATTTGTTCTGTTTTGTCATGGCCGTCATATGGGGACGCCAGGCCCCCATGTCACGGGGTGCCTAATACGCCTTTGCCAGCAGTACACGCTCGACCGCTGCTTCGCCGGTGAAGATGCACGCTCCATCCACCGGCGCGGCATCCATCGGCACGTTGCGGATGGTGAGCTTGTGCTCCTTCAGCCGCTCGACGACCTTCTCCAGCGCCGCGCCCGTAGGCTTCGACCACTGGACTTCCACCCAGCCCGGATAGCGCGAAGCGGCAAAGTGCTGCTCGACATCGGCAAATTCGGTCACGCCGCGCGTGATGTTGGCGTCTCGCCGCTCGGCGGCTTGGGTCAGCAGCACGCTTTGCATGTCGGCGAGAACGTCGGGGATCGTCTGCCCGGCCACTTCGCGGGACGGGTTCTGGAACGCGGGTTTGCCCGTTTCCGCATCCCACAGCCGGTCGCGGCGCAACATGCTGACCACGCCATTGTCCATGTCGCGCCCACCGACCTCGACAATTACCGGCGCGCCCTTGCGAACATAATCCCAGCGCTTCTGCGCTGCCTTGCCGGGGCGTGTGTCGAGAAGGACGCGCAGCGGTTCGCCCAGCACGGTCTGGCTGGCCAGCGTCGCGCGCAGCGCCTCGCAATAGTCGATCAACGCCTCGTCTTCGGGCTTGTCGCGCAGCATCGGCAGGATCACCACCTGCTGCGGCGCGATCTTCGGCGGCAGGCGCAGGCCATCGTCATCGCCATGCGTCATGATGACACCGCCGACCATCCGCGTCGAAACACCCCAACTGGTGGTATGCGCCAGACTGTCGCCGCCTTCGCGGTTCTGGTACTTGATACCCGAGGCTTGCGCGAAATTGGTGCCGAGATAATGGCTGGTGCCCGCCTGCAGCGCCTTGCCGTCCTGCATCATCGCCTCGATCGACCAGGTTTCGACCGCGCCCGGGAAGCGCTCGTTCTCAGGCTTCTCGCCGGGAACCACCGCCAGCGCGAGGTCTTCGTCCGCAAACGCTCGATAGACCTCGAGCATGGTGAGCGTGTGGTCCTTTGCCTCGGCCTCGTCGGCATGCGCCGTATGGCCTTCCTGCCACAGGAATTCGCTGGTGCGCAGGAACATGCGAGTGCGCATTTCCCACCGCACGACATTGGCCCATTGGTTGAGCTTGAGCGGCAGGTCACGCCAACTCTGCACCCAGCGCGCCATGGCATCGCCGATGATCGTTTCCGACGTCGGACGCACGACCAGCGGCTCTTCCAGCTTGGCTTCGGGGTCGGGGATCAAGCCGCCGTCCTTGCCCGCAATCAGCCGGTGATGCGTGACCACCGCCATTTCCTTGGCGAAGCCTTCGACATGTTCGGCCTCGCGCTCGAAATTCGACAGCGGGATGAAGATCGGGAAATAGGCGTTCTCATGGCCCGTCGCCTTGATCCGGTCGTCGAGCAGGCGCTGCATCCGCTCCCAGATGCCGAAGCCCCAGGGGCGGATCACCATGCAGCCGCGCACGCCCGATTCCTCGGCCATTTCGGCAGCGCTGATGACTTCCTGATACCAGGCGGCGAAATCGTCTTCGCGGCGCGCGGTCAGCGCATGGCGGATCTGGGCCATGTAGATATTCCCGTTGTTGCTGGTCGGATCGGCGCGCGGGCCGATGCCGTCATTTGCTCATTTCGTCCAGCTTCTTCTGCATCGCCGCCATCTGTGCGCGCATTTCGGCCAAATCGTCGTCCTGCCCCGCCCTTTCGGCCGGGTCGGCCTTGCGGGTCGCCGGGATGAAGGCTTCCGCAGCGTTCTGCATCATCTTGAAATTGGCTTCCGCCATCGCGGCCAGAGGGTTGGCTTCCATGCCCTTGGTGAAAGCCGACTGGATCTGTTCGCGGTTCTTGCGCAGGTTCGCCATGCTGGCTTCGAGATAGCTGGGCATCATCGCCTGCATCGAATTGCCATACATGCCGATCAGGTCGCGCAGGAAGCTGACCGGCAGCATCTGCGAACCATGGCTTTCTTCCTCCACGATTATCTGTGTCAGGATCGTATGGGTGATGTCGTCGCCGCTCTTCGCGTCGAGCACGTTGAAGTCGATATTCTCGCGGACCATCTTCGCCAGATCGTCGAGCGTGATGTAGCTGCTGGTATCGGTATTGTAGAGCCGCCGGTTGGCGTATTTCTTGATAATTATCGGTTCGCCCTCGGCAGTCTTTCTCGCCATACTCACCTGCTCCCAATTGTGCGTTGCAAGACGATTAGCACGTGCGGAAAGTGCGGCGCAACATGACGTAAGGGTCAACCGAAGCGATTACCGAGTATCGTGAGCAATTCATATTGCGAAAGAGTGGTTTGCTGCGCAGCATCGGGCAAGTGATAAGGCAGCTCGACCCAGTCGCCATCGCTAAGTTCGGGCGCGGCTGCCAGATCGATGACGATCATGTCCATCGACACCTTGCCGAGGATCGGCAGCTTGCGTTCCCCATGCAGGAAATGCGCGCCCGCCCAGCTGCGCAATATGCCGTCGGCATAGCCGAGCGACACGACACCAATACGCATGTCCGCAGGCGCGGTGAAGGTCGCATTGTACCCGACACTCGCCCCTGCCCCGATCGTGCGCGTTTGGATCAGCGCGGCCTGCGGATAGGCGACCTGCGCGATCCGGCCTGCCAGTTCCGGCCGCGGGACACCGCCAAAAAGTGCCAGTCCCGGACGGGTAAGGTCGAAGGCATAATCACCGCCAAGGGCGATTCCCGCGCTGTTCGCAAGGCTGGCCTGCCGATGCGAAATCGCGGGCAGGCAGTCGCGGAAGACGGCGAGCTGCCGCGCGTTCATCGCGACATCCTCGTCCGCGCAGGCCAGGTGACTGAGCAGGGTATGGACGTCGAGCGACTGGACCGCTGGATCGTCCAGTTCGTCGGGCGCGATGCCGAGGCGGTTTATGCCGCTGTCGATCATCAGGTCGCAGGGACCGCCCCCCGCCTCGCCCCACAGCCGCGCCTGTCGCAGGCTGTCGATCACCGGACGGACCCCGGTCTCGCGCGCGAAGGCGGCGTCCTCGGGGGTTTGCGGACCGTGGAGCACCGCGACACGGTTTGCCGGCACATGGGCGATGACGCCGGGCACCTCGCTCCAATGCGCGACGAAGAAGTCGCGGCACCCGCCCTGCCACAGCGCCGGGACGCAGCAGTCCACACCGAGGCCGTAGCAATCCGCCTTGACCGCCGCTCCGGCGCGCGCCGTGCCGGACATCCGATCGAGCGCCAGCCAGTTATCCGCCAGCGCCTGGTTGTCGATGATCAGCCGCAGGCTGGGCGGCGGAAGTTGGGTCATGCAACACTCATGGAAGTGCGGGGGAAACCGGCGGGCCCTGCCCGCTGTCCTCGAAATCGCGCGGCGGACCGTCCGGCAGGCCCCACCACGCCACGATCAGCTCGAAACCGACCACTGCCATCGTGTACCACAGGCCGGCATAGGCATTGCCTGTCATCGCCACGATGTAGCCCGCGATCAACGGCAGGAAGCCACCCAGATAGCCCGCGCCGATGTGATAGGGGATCGACATCGAACTGTAGCGGATCTTGGCGGGAAACATTTCCGACAGCAGTGCCGCGACCGAGCCGTAGGTCAGCGCCGAGAGCATGCCCAGCACCAGCAGCAGGCCGATGATGCCGAGTATGCTGGCGAGCGGCGGGGTCTGGCGTTCGAAGGAATAGCCATTGGTCTCGAGCCAGCCCTGGATGATCGCACGCCGCGTATCTTCGGGAAGGTCGACATAACTGTGGCGGGCGCCACCGATCGACAGCTCGGCCGCGGGTCCCTCGCCGATGGTATAGGGCACGCCCAGCGCGGTCAGGTCCTGCAGCGCGCGGCCGCAGGCGCTGGCCTGCACTTCGGCGAAAGGATCGTATTCGCAGGCCGGTCCGTTCACGGTGATCGGTGCAGCACTGGCGCTGTCCTGCAGACCGGGATTGGCAAGCGAACCGATTCCCCAGAAAACCGGGAACAGCAACGCCAGCGATGCCAGCGCGCCGATAATGATCGGCTTCTTCCGCCCGACGCGATCGGACCAGCGGCCCACGACGACGTAGAAGCTCATCGAAATCGTCCCGGCGATCAGCAGCATCCATTCGACCACGCCCTCGTCGACGCGCATCGGCCCGCGCAGGAAAGACAGGCCCGAGAAGAAGGCGGTGTACCAGATCGTCGTCAGCACGCCGGTTATGCCGAACAACGCCACGAAGATCCGCTTCGGATTGCCGGGATAGGTCAGGCTTTCCTTGAACGGGTTGGCGCTGGTTTCGCCCGCCGCCTTCATGGCCTGGAAAACCGGACTTTCGGACAGCTTCAACCGCATCCACAGCGAGATGAACAGCAGCACGATCGAGAGCAGGAAGGGAATGCGCCATCCCCATTCGGCGAAGTCGTCGGCCGGGATCAGCGCGCGGCAGGCGATGACGACGAGGATCGAGAGCACGAAGCCGCCGACCACGCTGGCCTGGATGAAGCTGGTGTAGAACCCGCGTTTTTCGGGCGGGGCGTGCTCGGCGACATAGATCGCCGCGCCGCCATATTCGCCGCCCAGCGCGAGTCCCTGGAGAATTCGCAGGCAGATCACGATTAAGGGTGCCGCGAGGCCGATACTGGCCGCGCTGGGTATGAGACCGACGCCCGCCGTGGCGATGCCCATCAGCGTCACGGTCACGAGGAAGGTGTATTTGCGCCCCAACCGGTCGCCCAGGAAACCGAACAGGATCGCGCCGAGCGGACGGAAGCCGAACCCGACCGCGAAGCCCGCCCACACCAGCAGGATCTCCAGCGTTTCGTTATCGCTGGGGAAGAAGGCCGCGCCGATCAGTCCGGCCAACGTCCCGTAAATGAAGAAATCGTACCATTCGAAGATCGTCCCCGCGCTGCTCGCGGCGATGACGAGACGTATCTCTTTTTCGGTCGGTTCCCTCTGTGGTGTGACGGCACCCGTGGCCATTTCGCGCTCCCCCTGCATCGCGATTGTTCGTGTCTCGTTCGAAGGTCTAGCCTGCGCTGCGGGGGTTGGAAAGCGCGTCGAGCGCGGCCTTCCACGGCAGGAGGATTGCTTCGTGGCGGCCGGCATGCGGCCGTGCCGGCTCGAGCAATTCGAGACGCGGCAGAAGCGTGCTGGCGCGCTGTCCGTGCAGCCAGAGACGCAGTTCATCGAGCGTCGCCGCCAGCGCCTCGCCGGTCATGTCCGCAGCCTCACGGGCGAAGATCGCCGCGCTCGCCTGCCCCACCGCACAGGCGCTGACGCGCAGGCCAAGCCGTTCGATACGGTCTGGACGCGCCGAAGACAGGGCGATGGTGCTCCCGCACGAACGCGAACGGGCTTCGCCGGTCACACGTGCCTGCGGGTCGAAAGGGAAATCGGCCAGCTCGATCGCCAGCGCAAGCAATTCGGGCGAATAGAGCGCGGCCGTGCGCGAGGTAGGCATCAGCTTTCGTCGGCGGCCTGCGCGCGTAGCCGTGCCCGGCGCTCCGCCAGTTCCTCGACCAGCGCGCGCGAACTGGAATCGACCAGTTCGTAGCTGCGCGCGGTGGTAATCCAGTTGGGACGCCCCTTGTAGCTCCACACGCTGTCGTAGCCGAGCACCAGCAGCGAGAAGGCGATCACCACGATCAAGGTGCCCTTGAGCGCGCCGAAACCGAAACCCAGCACGCGATCGACCGGGCCGAGCATCGAGTTGCGCGACACGCTGCCGACATTGGTGGCGATGACCTTCATCGCCGCATAGGGAATCAGCAGCAGCAGGGTGAAAGCCAGCAGCGCGGTGGTGATGTCGGTACCGATGTGGTCCTGCAGCGCGAGCGTCAGCGGCGTATGCAGTGCACGGATCGCGAAGGCGGCGAGCACCCACGCAGCGAGCGACAGCACTTCCTGCAGGAATCCGCGCATGAAACCGCCCACGGCGGCGACACCGACAATCAGCAGAACGAGATAATCGAAAGCTGTCATGAACCTTCCTTGGGCTCCGACTTATGAATTCCCGATTATCCGGTCAACGAGATTGGCCAGTTGTCCCAAGCCGTCATAGGCGAGCGCGTCGCCCCCGCCCTTCACGTCCGCCGGGCCGAAACCGCGATCGAAGCCGAGCTTGGCAGCTTCGCGCAGCCGCAGCCCGCCATGCGCGACGGGCCGGATTTCGCCCGCGAGCGAAACTTCGCCCAGCCACACGCTGCGCGGGGGAAGCGGCCGGTCGGCCATCGCGCTGACGAGTGCGGCCGCAACCGCCAGATCGGCGGCGGGGTCCCCCAGGCGATAGCCCCCCGCGACGTTGAGATAGACCTCGGCCGACGAGAAATTGAGCCCGCAGCGCGATTCGAGCACTGCGAGCAACATGGCGAGGCGGCCGTTGTCCCACCCGACCACCGCGCGGCGCGGAGTGGCGCCCGATTGCAACCGCACGATCAGCGCCTGTATCTCGACCAGCACCGGACGGGTTCCCTCGATCGCGGGAAACACCGCGCTGCCGGCCATCGGCTCGTCGCGGCCCGATAGAAACAGCATGGAAGGGTTGTCGACTTCTTCCAGCCCCTCGCCCGCCATTGCGAACACGCCGATTTCATCGACTGCGCCGAAACGGTTCTTGAGCGCGCGCAGGATGCGATACTGGTGACTCCGCTCGCCCTCGAAGCTCATGACCACATCGACCATGTGCTCGAGCACGCGCGGGCCCGCGATGTTGCCGTCCTTGGTGACATGACCGACCAGCACCAGCGCAACGCCGTTCTCTTTCGCATAGCGGATCAATTCGAAGGCGCAGCCGCGGACCTGGCTGACCGTCCCGGGGGCACCTTCGATCGTGTCCGAATGCATTGTCTGGATCGAATCGATAACCAGCAGGCCCGGCGCATCCATCGTGCCCAGCGTGGTGAGGATGTCGCGCACGCCCGTTGCCGAGGCGAGCTTCACCGGCGCATCGGACAGGCCAAGCCGGGCCGCGCGCATACGCACCTGCCCCGAGGCCTCTTCGCCGCTGACATAGACCACTCCGCGCCCTTCGCGCGCGATTTTCGCGGCAGCCTGCAGAAGCAGGGTCGACTTGCCGATACCCGGATCGCCGCCCAGCAGGATCGCCGAGCCGGGGACCAGCCCGCCGCCAAGCGCGCGATCGAATTCTGCAAGTCCCGTGGGCTGGCGGGTGGGCAGCGGGCCGGGCTTGTCGAGATCGACGAACTGGACCGCGCGCCCCCCGCTCGACAGATCGTGTTTCATCGAGAAGACCGTGGCCGGCGCATCCTCGACCAGCGTGTTCCATTCTGCGCAATCGGGACATTGGCCCTGCCAGCGGTGCGAGACTCCGCCGCAGGCCTGGCAGATGTAGCGTTTCTTGGGTTTCGCCATGGGTTTTCGCTAAACGGAACATTTCGCGAACGCAATTGCCATTGGCGTTTTATCCCGTCATGAGCGCCACATGCGGCAAAAAGAACTGCGGATAGCGCTGGTTTGCTACGGCGGGGTCAGCCTGGCAATCTACATGCACGGCGTCACGCGCGAGCTGTGGCAGCTGGCGCGCGCGAGCCGCGATTTCCATGCAGGCAAGCCCGCACGCGATGGCGTCGAGGCCGTCTATCGCGCGCTGATAGAACGCATTGCAGAGGAACAGGACCTGCGGCTCCGCGTGCTGCCCGACATCATGAGCGGCGCCAGCGCGGGCGGGATCAATGCCGTATTCCTCGCGCAGGCGGTCCATTCGGGCCAATCGCTCGAACCGCTGACGGATCTGTGGCTTGAAGTCGCGGACGTCGACGAACTGGTGGATCCGGCTGCACGGCTCAAATGGCGTTTTTCCAAGTTATGGGCCCAGCCCTTCGCGAATTGGCTGCTAAGTCGTCCGGGCAGCGATATCGCCGATGCGGTGGCACCGGAAACGCGGGTCGAGGTCGAACGCAAGGTTTCGCACCTCATCCGCGGACGCTGGTTCGAACCGCCCTTCTCCGGGATCGGCTTTTCGCGCCTGCTCGAACGCGCCTTCTCGGCCATGGCAAGGAGCCCGATCGAGGAACCGCTGCTGCCGCCGGGTCACCCGCTCGATCTCTATGTCACCGCCACCGATTTCCATGGTTATCAGGAATTGCTGCGGCTCCACAGTCCACCGGTGGTCGAAGACACCGAGCATCGCATGCCGATTTCCTTCCGTTCGCGCACGCCGATGCAGGGCGGGAAGGATCTCGCCAATCCGCTCGAGCTTGTCTTCGCCGCGCGGGCCACGGCCAGCTTCCCGGGGGCCTTTCCGCCGCTGCGGATCGAAGAAATCGATCGCCTGTCCGACCTGACCGAGCGCACCTGGCCCGAGCGCGAGGCTTTTCTCGACCGCGTGATGCCCGTCCATGCCGCGCGCGAAACGCTGGGCAATGTGTCGCTCATCGACGGGTCGGTGCTGGTGAACAAGCCCTTCGCCGGGGCCATTGCCGCATTGCAAGGGCGCCCCGCGCAGCGCGAGGTCGACCGACGCTTCCTCTATGTCGACCCGCGCCCCGACCGTTATGGTGAGGAACTTGAGGACAAGGGCGAACCGGTCGGTTTCTTTTCGGCCATTTTCGGATCGCTTTCGACGCTGCCCCGTGAACAGCCCATCCGCGACAATCTCGAACAGCTCGAGGAACAGAGCCGCGAGGCCGAGCGGTTGAGCCGGATGGTCGCCGCGCTGCGACCCGAAGTGGACGGCGCGGTGGAGAAGCTGTTCGGGCGCACGCTGTTCTTCGATCGGCCGACGCCCGCGCGGCTCAAGAACTGGCGCCAGAAGGCGCAGCAATCGGCCGCCGAAAGCGCGGGCTATGCCTTTCACGCCTACGCGCAGGCCAAGTTCACGGGCATCGTCGGACGCCTCGCCCGGCTCGCGATGACCGCGGCGCCCAAGTTGGGGATTGACGATCCCGCCCCGATCGAGGCCGTACTGCGCGAGGAACTGGTTCGCCGCGGGCTCGACACGCTATCCGCCCCGTCCGGGGGGGCGTCGCCGCAAGCGATCGCCTTCTTCCGCGAGCACGATATCGGGTTCCGTATCCGAAGGTTGCGGCTGCTGGCGCGCCGCCTGGCGCGTGACTGGGAAGCCGATCCGGACATCTCCGACGATGCGCTCGAGCAGGGGCGCGACGCGGTTTACCGGATCCTTGCGCTCTATTTCGAAAAAGAGGGGGCCGCGGCGCTCGGGCCCGGGTTCGAACCGCTGGCGGAGAATGTGTTGCGCGATCCGGGTACCTTGCTCGACATGATCGAGGCGCAGCGCCTGCTGCCCGATCTCGACGAGCGAGCGGAGGAGATGCTTGCCGAGGCGCTGGAAACGATGCCCAAGAACCTGAAGCGGCGGATGCTGCTGACCTATCTCGGCTTCCCCTATTACGACGTCGCCACACTCCCCCTGCTGCGCAACGAGAGCCTGACCGAATTCGATCCGGTGAAGGTCGATCGGATCAGCCCCGACGATGCGCGCAGCATTCGCGAGGGGGGAACGCGCGCCACGCTGCGCGGGATCGAGTTCTACAATTTCGGCGCGTTCTTCAGCCGTGCCTATCGCGAGAACGACTACCTGTGGGGGCGGTTGCACGGTGCCGAGCGTATGGTCGATCTGGTATGTTCGACGCTCGACCGGCCGTTTTCGGTCGAGACATGCCGCCACTTCAAGCGCGAAGCGTTCCACGCCATTCTCGACGAGGAGCAGCGCGCCGAACGCTGCAATCAGCGCATGATAGACGAGATCCGCCGCGAAGTGGTCGAACGCCTCCCCTAGCCCGCGGCGCGCCCGAAGAAGAGCAGCATCACCAGTCGCGCATTCTCGTCATCGGTCCCGAAACCGGGAGCGGAGGTGTGGAATTGCCAGGGCGAGAATAGCACGAGCCGGTTGAACCGCATCGGCACGCGCATGACACGCTCCCACTTGGCGGGCTGCGTCGTGTCGCGATTGACCACGTCTTCCACCAGCGTGTCGAGCGTGTCGTAGCCCGAGGCGGCGAGTTCCGCGCCATTGGCGGGCACGCGTTCGAGCCCGGTGCGCTTGTGACGGAAGAAATCGGTACCGCCCGAGCCGGGCTTTGCGCAGTCCTCGGGGCGGGAGAGGTAGAGGATACCCGAATAAAAGGCCGGATCGATATGTACCCCGCTGCGGCCCTTGTCCGCCTTGCGGGTGATCCGGCAATGGCCGTGCTCGGTATCGGGCGCGGCGACGAGATCGACTCCGAGCCGGCGAGATACGGCCTGGTTGATCCCATCCATCGGCAAGGGCTTGGTCGAATCGCGACCGGGGTAATTGCCGCGCGCACCCGGCGGCGCATAGTCGAGTGCCAAGGCAGCCCGCCGGGCCGCCCACGGGTCCGACAGGAAATCATCGATAATCATCAGCGAAGGCAGCATGGGACGCGCTTATCGCGGGCGCCGTGCCGCTTGGCAATCACCCGCCCAGCGCATCCTTGAGCTTGTTGAAGAAGCCCCGGCTTTCGGGGCATTCGTCGCCGGTCTCCAGTTCGCGGAACTGTTCGAGCAGCGCGCGCTGTTCCTTGCTCAGCCGGGTGGGCGTTTCGACCGCGATCTCGATCACCAGATCGCCGCGACCGCGGCCCTGCAGGACCGGCATCCCCGCGCCGCGCTGGCGCAATTGCTTGCTCGACTGGATCCCGGCGGGAATCTCGACCGTGACCTCTTCGCCATCGATGTTGGGAATGGTGATCGACCCGCCCAGCGCGGCCTGCGTGAAGCTGATCGGGACCCGCGTGGCGAGCGCGGTGCCCTCGCGCTCGAAGATCGCATGCGGCTTCACATGGAGGAAGATATAAAGATCGCCCGGCGGTGCGCCGCGTGGCCCCGCTTCGCCCTTGCCCGACAGACGGATGCGCGTGCCCGTATCGACACCCGGCGGAATTTCGACCGCGAGCGCCTGCGCCTTGTCGATCCGTCCCTCGCCGCGGCAATCGCGACAGGGCGAGGTAATGACCTCCCCGCTGCCGTGGCAGTTGGGGCATGGCCGCTCGACCACGAAGAAACCCTGCTTGGCGCGGACCTGGCCCTGACCGTGGCAGAGGTTGCAGGTGCGTGCGCGCGTGCCCGGCGTGGCGCCGGTGCCATGGCAGGTCTCGCAATTCTGCGACACTTCGATTTCGATCTCGGTCGATTTGCCGTTGAAGGCATCCTCGAGCTCGATCTGCATGTCATAGCGCAGATCGGCACCGCGGCGCGGACGCGCCCGCCCGCCGCCACCGAAGGCGCTGCCGAAGATGGTCTCGAAGATATCGCCGATATCACCGAAATCGGCCCCGGGATGGCCTCCGCCGCTAGGTCCGCCCTGCTGGAAGGCGGCGTGGCCGAAGCGATCGTAGGCCGCACGCTTCTGCGGATCCTTGAGCACTTCATAGGCGGCACTCACCGCTTTGAACTTGCCCTCGCTTTCGGTGCAGCCGGGATTGCGGTCGGGGTGGTGCTTCATTGCGAGCTTGCGATAGGCGGACTTGATCGTCGCGCCGTCAGCATCGCGGCTCACCCCGAGCAGTTCGTAGAGATCGGTTTCGGTCGTCGACATGGCTTCCCAATGACTAATCGCCACCGGTGCGCGGGGGCACCGGTGGCGACTGGTTTCTCATCTTCGGATCAGTTCTTCGCGTCTTCGTCGACTTCGGAGAATTCGGCGTCGACCACCTCTTCCTCCGCGCCGGCATCGGACGCCGCGTCACCTTCCGGAGCGTCGGTCGAGGCATTCGCCTGTTCCTGCTCATAGATGGCCTGGCCCATCTTCATCGCGCTCTGCGAAAGGTCCTGGGCCTTGGCATTGATATCCGCCGCATCGTCGGCTTCGAGCGCCGTCTTGAGCGCGCCGAGCTTTTCCTCGACTTCGCTCTTGAGCGCGGCGTCGATCTTGTCGCCATGCTCTTCCAGCTGCTTCTCGGTCGCATGGACGAGGCTGTCGGCCTGGTTGCGCGCTTCGGCGCTTTCCTTGCGCTTCTTGTCCTCGTCGGCGAACTTCTCGGCGTCCTGCACCATCTTCTCGATGTCGTCGTCGGACAGACCACCCGATGCCTGGATGCGGATCTGCTGTTCCTTGCCGGTGCCCTTGTCCTTCGCCGACACGTTGACAATGCCGTTGGCGTCGATGTCGAAGGTGACCTCGATCTGCGGGACACCGCGCGGCGCGGCCGGAATGCCGACGAGATCGAACTGGCCAAGCATCTTGTTGTCCGCCGCCATTTCGCGTTCGCCCTGGAAAACGCGGATCGTCACCGCGTTCTGGTTGTCCTCGGCGGTCGAATAGGTCTGCGTCTTCTTGGTCGGGATCGTCGTGTTGCGGTCGATCATTTTGGTCATGATGCCGCCCAGCGTTTCGATACCCAGCGAGAGCGGGGTCACGTCGAGCAACAGCACATCCTTGACGTCGCCCTGCAGCACGCCGGCCTGGATCGCAGCACCCATGGCGACCACCTCATCGGGGTTCACGCCGGTGTGCGGCTTCGAGCCGAAGAACTCTTCGACGACTTCGCGGACCTTGGGCATGCGGGTCATGCCGCCGACCAGGATCACTTCGTCGATCTCGTCCTTCGAAACGCCGGCATCGGCCAGCGCCTTCTTGCAGGGCTCAAGCGTGCGCTTGATCAAATCGCCGACAAGCTGTTCGAGCTTCGAGCGGCTGATCGTTTCGACGAGGTGCAGCGGGGTCGAGCTGCCGCCTTCCATGCGTGCGGTAATGAAGGGCAGATTCACCTCGGTCTGGGCCGAGCTCGACAGTTCGATCTTGGCCTTTTCCGCGGCTTCCTTGAGACGCTGCAGCGCGAGCTTGTCGCTGCGCAAGTCCATGTTTTCCTTCTTCTTGAATTCGTCCGCGAGGTACTCGACGATCGCGCTGTCGAAATCCTCGCCGCCAAGGAAGGTGTCGCCATTGGTCGACTTCACCTCGAACACGCCGTCACCGATCTCGAGGATCGAGACGTCGAAGGTGCCACCACCGAGGTCGTAGACCGCGATGGTCTTGCCGTCTTCCTTGTCCATGCCATAGGCGAGCGCCGCGGCGGTGGGTTCGTTGATGATGCGGAGGACTTCGAGACCCGCGATCTGGCCGGCGTCCTTGGTCGCCTGGCGCTGCGCGTCGTTGAAGTATGCGGGAACGGTGATCACCGCCTGCGTAACGGTTTCGCCAAGATAGCTCTCGGCGGTTTCCTTCATCTTCTGCAGGATGAAGGCGGAAACCTGGCTGGGCGAATAGTCTTCGCCGCCCGCTTCGACCCATGCGTCGCCGTTCTTGCCCTTGACGATGTCATAGGGGACCAGCTCCATGTCCTTCTTGGTCAGCGGATCGTCGAACCGGCGGCCGATCAGGCGCTTGATCGCAAACAGCGTATTGTCCGGGTTGGTCACGGCCTGGCGCTTGGCCGGCTGGCCGATCAGGCGTTCGCTGTCCTTGGTGAAGGCGACGATCGAAGGCGTGGTGCGGGCGCCTTCCGAATTTTCCACGACCTTGGGCTTGCCGCCGTCCATAACGGCGACACAGCTGTTGGTGGTGCCAAGGTCGATACCGATAACTTTGCTCATGGTTTCCCCATCTGTTTCAAGTCGTTGGACACCGCGCGATCGGCCCCCCTTAGCGAGGCGGAACCGGTTGGCGGCTCTATCCGGTGGTGTATTACACGAGCGATATAGGTGCGGTTTTTCTTGGCACAAGGGAGGCGGCGCGCTAGTTTTTCCGCACCAAGAAGAGGGGATCAAACCAATGAAAATCACACGTTTCGCGCCGCTGGCGCTGGGCCTGGCGACGGTCGCACTCGCGGGTTGTTCGGGGGGAGCCGAGGAAACGACGGCTCCGGCAGTCGACGAAGTTGCACTCGAAGTGAGCGATGCCCGCCTGATGCTGCCGGCGGTCGAGGGACGCCCCGGCGCGATCTACTTCGAAGTCGCCAACACGGGTGAGCGCAATTACGCGATCCGCCGGGCCGATGTCGAAGGTGCGGGCAATGCCGAACTGCACGGGTCGATGGAAATGGACGGCCAGATGATGATGGACAGCGTCGGCCAGGTGCTGGTCAATGCCGGCGAGAGCGAGAGCTTTGCGCCCGGCGGCTTTCACGTGATGGTGTTCGACCTCGACCCTGCGCTTGAAGCGGGCGGCTCGACCGAAATGACGCTGACCGTAGTCGGAGGCAAGCAGAAGAGCTTCCCCGTCGAAATCCGCGCCGCGGGCGACGAACGCTGAGCGTGGGGCGCGGCCTGCCGGTGACCGACAATCGCGAACCGGCCGCCGCGCCCACATGCCCCGCGGGCGGCGAACGCTGCCTGACACCGGGAGAGGTCGCCCTTGCGCGCAGCGTTTTCGGACATGCGATCGATTACGACAGCGTGCGGATCCGCCGGCGCAAATGGTTCCCCTTCCAGCCGCGCCGGATCACCATGGCGCCGCGCGGGCACCTGCATTTTCATCCACGCAGCGAAGCCTATTGCGACGATTTCGCCGCCACCCATGTGCTGCGGCAGGGACTGTTCATCCATGAACTCGTGCATGTCTGGCAGGTCCAGACACGCGGGAAATGGTTCCTCGTCACGCGCCGCATGCCGTGGGCGCGCTACGACTACGCGCTCAGGCCGGGTTGGCCACTCGAAAAATACGGAATCGAGCAGCAGGCGGAGATCGTGAAACACGCTTTCTGGCTGCGCAACGGCGTTAGGGTCGCAGGCGTGGCCGATCCCGCGGCCTATGACCTGCTGGTCCGTTTCCCCGGGGCCGATGCCTAGCCTAGACCATTCCTGATGCGAAAAAGCCGTCCCCGTGAGGACGGCTTCTTGTCGCATCGCATCGCTCATCAGCGCCAGTAGCGGGCATACCGATCGTCGTCGCGGCAGTCATCGTCGACATAACGACCATCACCGTAATAGCCGTCACAATCGTCGTCCTTGTCGTTGACATAACCGATCACCCCGCCGATCGCCGCACCAGCCAGAGCGTAGGTTTCGAGATCTTCGCCCAGCAAGGCGCTCAGCCCGGCACCGGCAGCCGCCCCGGCAGCTGCGCCCTCGACCGCGTAATTCTGTGCGCAGGCACCCAGACCGAGGCTCGAGGCGACCAGCGCGGGGGCGAGTAACAGCTTGGTATTCATCATGTCTCTCCGTTGGCTTCCCTGTCGGTAGGCCTACGGACGAACACCGCGCATGTTCCTCAGTCGTAGGTCACGCCAGGGAGGCCCTCACCCCCATCGGCGATGAAAGCATCGATCCGCGCTTCGAGCGCGGGCAGCGGGACCGAGCCCAGCGACAGCACGATATCGTGAAACTTGCGAATGTCGAAGCGCGGGCCGAGTTCGGCTTCCGCCTTGGCGCGCACGCGGCGCATGGTCATTTCGCCGAGCTTGTAGGCGAGTGCCTGCCCCGGCCAGCTGATATAACGATCGATCTCGGTTCCAACTTCGCGTTCGGACAGCGCGGTATGGCTGGCAAGGTAATCGACCGCGCGATCGCGGCTCCACCCGTAATGGTGGATGCCCGTGTCGATCACCAACCGCGCCGCGCGCCACATCTCGTAGGACAGCCGACCGAATTTCTCATAAGGTGTGCGATAGATCCCCATCTCTTCGCCGAGATACTCGACGTAGAGTCCCCAGCCCTCGCCGAAGCCAGAGAAGTAGGTCCGACGGCGAAAGCGTGGCGCCTCTTCCTGTTCGAGCGCCACTGCTGCCTGGAAACTGTGCCCGGGCGCGCATTCGTGCAGCGTCAGTGCGGGAATATTGTACAGCGGCCGTGACGGTAGGTCGTAAGTGTTCATCTGGCAGGCATCGAGCCCGCCACGCCCTGCGGTGTAGAAGGGCGCGATTGCCGGATCGACTGAACGGATCGTGTAACGATGGCGCGGCAGGAAGCCGAAGTAATCGGCCAGCTTGCCGTCGACACGCTTGGCGACATAGGCAGAAACGCCCATCAACTCATAGCCGCTGCGCGCCACGAATTGCGGATCGGTGCGCAGGAAGCTGACGAATTCCGCCAGCGTGCCGGCGAAGCCCGCCTCGGCCTTCACCTTTTCCATCTCGGCAGTGATGCGCGCGACTTCCGCCAGTCCGATCTCGTGAATCTGTTCGGCGGTCAGGTCGAGTGTCGTGTATTGGCGGATCTGCTGCGCGTAATAAGCGGCGCCTTCGGGAAACTCGCTCGCGCCGAGGCTGGTGCGCGTATTGGGCAGGTACTCCTCGCGGAAGAAGGTCAGCCATTTGGCATAGGCCGGCGTCACCTGCTGCGCGATGGCCGCGCGTCCGGCTTTGCGCAGACGCTGCTGCTCATCGGCGGGAATGCTGCGCGGCATGTCGGCAAAGGGCGCCCAAAAGGGGCTCCGCTCGGGATCGTCGACGACGTAGGATGCGATCGAGACATCGCGCCCTTCGAGCGTCACCCGCGGAACCGAGAAACCGCGTTCAAGCCCGGCGCGCGTATTGGCGGTATGCTCGGCAAAATAGCGCGGGATATCGCGCATTCGCCCGATGTAGTTCTCGTACTGCTCGACGCTGGTAAACCCGCCGCGCGGTGCGAGGTAGGACCAGAAATTGCTGTCGCTGTCGAAGGGCATTTCCCATTCGGCGAAGCGCGCATCGCCAATCTCGGCCTCGAGCAGCGTGCGTAGGACCAGCGCATTGGTACGCGCGTCTTCGGTCAACTTGGCACGATCGATCGCATCGAGCCGGGCGAGAAAATCGGCGTAACGCTCGGCCCGTTCGCGGTGCGCCGCCGCCGTGACCGATGGAAGGTGCGCCCCTTGCTCGGCCGCACCATTCGCGGACTCGGTCAGCCCGAACTGTTCGAGCCTGTAATCGTAGAAGGCATCGGCCAGCTCGCCCAGCCGCTCATCGGCCGACGACTGAGCCCAAAGCGGTGTAGCGAAAGCAGCAGCGACGAGAACCGCCGCTCCGTAAATGGCAGTTCTCATGCTTGCTCCCCGGGGTTCTGGAATTCAGTCGGGCTTTTTCGCCACGCCGACCATGGCCGGTCGCAGCAGGCGGTCCTTGATCATGTAACCCGCCTGCATCTCCTGAACGATGGTGCCGGGCTCGGCCTCGTCGGTCGGGATTTCCATCATCGCCTGATGCTGGTTGGGGTCGAGCGGCATTCCCTTGGCTGCGATGCGCGTGATGCCATTGCTGTTGAACACCTTGTCGAGTTCGCGCTGCGTCGCTTCGATTCCGGCCAGAAAATTCTTGGCCTTGTCGCTTTCGCGCAGTTCTTCGGGAACATGATCGAGCGCGCGCGAAAGGTTGTCCGCCACACTGAGGATGTCGCGGGCGAAATTGGTCGCGCCGTAATTGCGCGCATCCTGCACATCCTTCTCGAGCCGACGGCGCACATTCTGCGTTTCGGCGCGCGCGTAGAGCACGTCCTGCATCGCCGCTTCGAGATCGCCTTTGAGCTTGGCGAGCGCATCGTCGACCGGGGTTTCGGGCCCATCGCCCTCGCCAGCATCGCCATCATCGCGAAGGTGTTCGGGCACGCCTTCCATTTCGCGCGCCACTTCGGCATCGACCGCCTTGTCCTGCGGTTCGTTCTTGTTCTCGTCGTTCACGTATAAACCCTGTCAGCCAAATCTTTTGCCCAGTGATCGGGCAGTGAAATCCACCATGGGGACGACCCGTGCGTAATTCAACCGCGTGGGGCCGATCACGCCCAGTACGCCGACCACCCTGCCCTCACGATCGCGATAGGGCGAAGCAATCACCGAAGAGCCCGAGAGCGAGAACAGCCGGTTCTCGCTGCCGATGAAAATCCGCATGGCATCGGCCTGGCGTGCGCGTTCGAGCAATGTGGCGACCGATTGCTTGCTCTCGAGGTCGTCGAGCAGCGAACGGACACGCTCGATGTCGCCCAGAGCGGTTTCATCGAGCAAGTTGGACTGACCGCGCACGATCAGCACCGGGCGATTGGTCGCGTCCTCGCTCCACGTGGCGATGCCGCGCTGCACGAGGTCGCGGCTTGCTTCGTCCAGCGCCGAACGCCCGCTGGCGATCTCCTTCTCCATCGCCCCCGCGGCTTCTGCCAGCGTCCGGCCCGAACTGCGGGCGGTAAGGTAATTGCTCGCCTGTTCGAGCGATGTGCCCAGCGCGTCGGGCGGCATGGCAAGGATCCGGTTTTCGATATGGCCGTCCTCGCCCACCAGCACGGCGAGGACGCGCTGCGCGTCGAGCGCGGTCAGCGATACCTGCGCCAATCGCGGCTCGCGTGTCGGCACCATGACCATGCCTGCTGCCCCGGAAAGGTCGGACAACAGGGCACTGGTTTCCTCAAGCGCGCGTTCTATCGGGCCTGGTTCGCCAAGCCGTTGTTCGATCGCCTCGCGTTCTTCGCGGGTCGGTTCGGCAACCTGCATCATCGCGTCGACGAACAGGCGCAGGCCGGTTTCCGTGGGCATGCGCCCCGCGCTGGTGTGTGGCGCCGCGAGCAGTCCGCGCGCCTCGAGATCGGCGAGGACGTTCCGGATCGACGCGGGCGACAAATTCACACGCGCGTCGCCCGACAGCGCCTTCGAACCCACCGGCGCGCCGCTGTCGAGATAGCCTTCGACGACAAGCCGGAAAATCTCGCGGGCACGGTCGGACAAATCGGTGAGTGGAGGCGAATTCATTCTTCCTATCTAGCCACTCCCCTTGCGGCCTCAAGACCCATGCGCCACAGGCACCGCCTGAGATTCGACTGCAATGGAGTACCCCATGCGACCTTCCGGCCGTGCGCCCGACGAAATGCGCGCCATCACCATCGAAACCGGTTACACCAAGCATGCCGAAGGCAGCTGCCTCATCAGCTTCGGCGAAACGCGCGTGTTGTGCACCGCCAGCGTCGAAGAACGCATCCCGCCGTGGCTGCGTGGCAAGGGTGAAGGCTGGGTCACCGGCGAGTATTCGATGCTTCCGCGCGCCACGCACACGCGCGGCCAGCGCGAGGCGGCCAAGGGCAAGCAGAGCGGGCGCACGCAGGAAATCCAGCGCCTTATCGGGCGAAGCTTGCGCGCGGTGGTCGATCACAAAAAGCTCGGCGAACGGCAGATCACGCTCGATTGCGACGTGATCCAGGCGGATGGCGGGACTCGCACCGCATCGATCAGCGGCGCCTGGGTGGCCTTGCGGCTTGCTGTCGATGGACTGATGAAATCGGGCGACATCACGCAGGACCCGATCACGGCCAAGGTCGCCGCCGTATCCTGCGGCGTCTATCAGGGCACGCCGGTGCTCGATCTCGACTATCCCGAAGACAGCAATGCCGATGCGGATGCGAACTTCGTGTTGATCGAGGGAGGCAAGATCGCCGAGGCACAGGCCACCGCCGAAGGCGCACCCTATGATGAAGAGGCGTTCCTGCGCCTGTTGCGCCTCGCCCAGATGGGCTGCGCGCAAATCTTCAAGGCGCAGGACGAGGCAACTCGCAAATGACGCGCCGCCTGGGTTCGGGATCGCTGGTGATTGCCACGCACAATGCGGGGAAACTCAAGGAGATTTCCGCGCTGCTCGAACCCCATGGCCTCAAATGCATCTCCGCCGGGTCGCTCGGACTTCCCGAGCCGGCGGAGACCGGCACCACCTTTGTGCAGAACGCGCTGATCAAGGCGCGCGCTGCGGCTGAAGCTTCGGGGCTGGTTGCTCTGGCCGACGACAGCGGCCTGTCGGTCGATGCGCTCGACGGTCGTCCCGGGGTCTACACCGCGGACTGGGCCGAACGGCAATGGTTTGAGGGTGAGCCGGGGCGCGACTGGTATATGGCGATGGGCAAGGTCGAAGGGATGCTGCAGGAGAAGGGCGCGTCGGTAGACCGCTCCTGCGCGTTCCATTGCGTCCTCGCAATCGCGTGGCCCGATGGCGAGCATGCGGTCTATGAAGGCACGGCCCCCGGGAATCTCACCTGGCCGCCCCGCGGGGAAATGGGTTTCGGTTACGACCCGGTGTTCGTGCCGCAGGGCCGTCAGCAGACCTTCGCTGAAATCGATCCTTCGGAAAAACACGCGATAAGCCATCGCGCCGATGCCTTCGCAAAGCTTGTTGCAGAGCAGTTCGGCTAGTCCTTAGTACGCTTTCTGACCCCAGACATTGCCGGCGGGCCAGTAACGGCAGACCAGCACGTCATTCCCGCGAGCGGTGGCGACCGCGCAACCGACCTCCTGCGTGTCGCGCCACACCACCTGTGTGTAATGGCCGACATCCGCCCAGTTCCCGGTATGCGAGATGTCGGGAAAACGGGCGTGGCGGTAGTGCCTCTTCTCTTCGATGAACATGCCGACCATGTTTTCGACCGGCCAGTGCCCGGAGGTGCCCATCCAGAGGTTCTCCCCGGTGCGGTTTCGCCCCTGCTGGCTGGCATGCTGCAGCATGCCACGACGCGAAAGGTGGTGCGCCCATTCGCGCGCTTCGCGTTCGAGATGAACGTTCCACTTGAGCGGGCGCAGCGCAAGCCGCCTACGCTCGTCATTGTGTGTTCGCAGGATACGCGCTGCGAGATGGGTATCAGCCGAACCACGCTCGACATCGTGACGGACCGAACCACTGTTGGCCGCCGCGGGCGTCGAGGATCCGCTTGCCGCGAACCCTGCCGCCATGGCACAAAGCAGCGCAACCGTACCGAATATGGGTGCTTTCCGTTTCGTCGGACCGTTCATGAAGTTCCGGAAAGCAGACCAACAGTTAAGAATGGGTAAACGCTCTTTTGGCCCGCGCGCTCTATATCCATTGGCCTTTTTGCATCGCCAAATGCCCCTATTGCGATTTCAACAGCCATGTCCGCAAAACGGCCGACACGGACCAATGGCGCGATGCCCTGCTGGCCGATATGCACCACGAGCGTCTTCAGACAGATTCTGAAGAACCGCTCACAAGTATCTTTTTCGGCGGAGGAACGCCTTCGCTCATGCCCCCTGCCCTCGTCGCCGATCTGCTGGAGGAGGCGGAGCATTTGTGGGGCTTCGCGCATGACATCGAAATCACTCTCGAAGCCAATCCCAGCAGCGTCGAAGCCGCGAATTTCGCCGATCTTGCAGCGGCGGGGGTCAATCGCGTGTCGCTGGGGGTTCAAAGCCTGCACGACGAGGCGTTGCGTTTCCTCGGTCGGTTGCATGGCGCAGACGAGGCCTTGCAAGCGGTCGCTGTCGCGCAGGACCGTTTCGAAAGGGTATCGATCGACCTCATCTATGCACGCCCCGGCCAGTCCGAGGCCGATTGGCACGCCGAACTCGCCCGCGCCCTATCGCTGGGGACGACGCATATGTCGCTCTACCAACTCACTATCGAGCCCTCGACCCGGTTTGCCACCGATGTCCGCCAAGGCGTGTTCGAGCCGCTCGATGATGATAATGCCGCCGATCTCTTCGGGCTGACCCGCGCGATGACCGCAGCCGCCGGCCTGCCCGCCTACGAGATCAGCAACCACGCCGCCCCCGGGCAGGAAAGCCGCCACAACCTCACCTACTGGCGCTACCAAGACTATCTCGGCATCGGCCCCGGAGCCCACGGTCGCAGGTGCGAAACGGCAACCGTGCGCCACCGCAAGCCCGAAAACTACCTCGCCGCGGTAGCCGCACAGCGGCACGGGGTCGCCGAAGCTCGCGCGCTCGAACGGGCCGAACAGGCGAGCGAAGCCTTGCTGATGGGGCTGCGACTAGCGGAAGGTGTCGACCTTGCCGACATGGCGCGGCGCTTCGGGGGCAATCCTGCTGCGCTTATCGACCAGGCGAAGGCGCAGCTTTATCACGATCTCGGCATGGTGTGGTCGCACGGTGACCGCTTCGGTGTGACCGAGCAGGGCATGCCGCTCCTCGATGCCCTGCTGGGCGAGCTGGTCGCGTCCGACCTCGTCACGTCGTGACGCAGGCGGCGCTGCTTGAGGCTTGGCATGACCACCTTGCGCTGGGGCTGCGTCGCTCGGAGCATACGGTGCGAGCCTATATGCGTACCGCACAGCGCCTGCTCGTCGGACAGGGGCTCGTCGACTGGGACGCTGTGGCCGATCTCTCCGCAGGGCATTTGCGCACCCATCTCGCAGCACGCCGCGAGCAGGGATTGTCCAACGCTTCAGTCGCGCGCGAACTTTCAGCGCTCAAGAGTTTCATTGCTTTCGCGCGCACGCAGGCAGGGCGCGAGGTGTCGGATGCGCCGCGGATGCGTGGACCACGGATCGCCAAGGGCCTGCCCCGCCCGGTCACGCCCGACGACGCGATCGGACTGGCCGAGACGGTCGATGCGCTTGCGGTCGAGGACTGGGTGGGCGCACGCGACCGGGCCGTGCTGCTGCTGCTCTATGGGGCAGGACTGCGGATCGCCGAGGCGCTATCGCTCAAGGCGGATGCCCTGCCGCTGGGCGACCGGCTCACGGTAACAGGCAAAGGAGGCAAGCAGCGCGTGGTGCCTTTGCTGCCGATCGTACGCGAGGCGGTCGCGGACTATGCAGCGCGCTGCCCCTGGCCGTTGCCGCGCGACGAAGCGCTGTTCCGCGGCGCGAAGGGCGGACCGCTGGCGCAGGGCATGGTGCAGAAGGCGACCGCGCGCGCACGTCGCGCGCTCGGCCTGCCCGACAGTGCAACGCCGCATGCCTTGCGGCACAGTTTCGCGACGCATCTGCTCGGCGCGGGCACCGATCTGCGCAGCCTGCAGGAATTACTGGGCCATGCCAGCCTCGGTTCGACCCAGATCTATACGCAAGTCGATGCCGCGAGCCTGCTCGATACCTATCGCAATGCGCATCCGCGTGAGCGCGACTAGCGTTCGGCGCGCGGCTTCCAGGTGATCACCCGCCAGATATAGACCAGCAGCCCGACCCCGAGCGATCCAAGGATAATCCAGCCGAGGACTTCCTGCGAATCGGCCAGCCACAGCGCCAGCCTGCGTCCGCCCTCGACCAGCAGCAGGTTCCAGATGAAAGCGCCTGCGAGGGTGAAGACGAGAAACCGCCCCACACCCATATGCGCAAGCCCGGCGGGCAGAGAGATCATGGTGCGAAATACCGGGGTGAAGCGGAAGACGAAGACCACCCAGGGGCCATGCCGCTGGAAGAACCCGCGTGCCTTCTCGACGTCTTCCCATTCCATCGTCAGCCAGCGGCCCCACCGATCGACGAAGGGTTCGAGCCGCGTTCGGCCCCAGTGGTCGCCCAGCCAGTACCACATGTAATTGCCCGCGGTGCAGCCCACGGTACCCACCAGCATCAACGGCCAGAAATCCATTGTCCCACGCGAAACGGCGACCCCGCCCAGCCCCATGATGACTTCAGAGGGGATCGGCGGGAAGATATTCTCCAATGCCATGAGCACGAAGATGCCCAGCAGGCCGCCCTGCTCGATGATGCGGAGGATCAGTTCGTGCATGGCCGCGTAACGTGCGAGGAACCAGACCGGTCCCGGTCCTTACATTGCCGCGTGCCGACGTTCGATGGCGTCCCAGATCAGCCCGGCCGTGTCGCTACCGTTGAACTTGTCGATCGCGACGATACCGGTTGGCGAGGTGACATTGATTTCGGTCAGCCACTTGCCGCCGATCACGTCGATGCCGACGAACACTAGGCCGCGACGCTTGAGCTCGGGGCCCATTGCGGCGCAGATTTCCTCCTCGCGTTCGGTAAGCGTGGTCGCTTCGGCATGACCGCCCTGCGCGAGATTCGAACGGAATTCACCTTCGCCCGGGAACCGATTGATTGCGCCCGCGAATTCTCCATCCACCAGCACGATCCGCTTGTCGCCTTCGGTGACTTCGGGAAGGAAAGGCTGAACCATATGCGGCTCGGGCCAGGTCTGGTCGAAGACTTCCGACAGGGCCGAAAGATTGGTGCCATTCTCGTCGATCCGGAAGATCGCCTTGCCGCCATTGCCATGCAGCGGCTTGACCACGACCGAGCCATGTTGGCGCTGGAAATCGCGCAGGTCATCGAGATGTCGCGCGACCAGCGTCGGCGGCATATATTGCGCGTAATCGAGCACGAACATCTTCTCGGGCGCATTCACCACTTCGCGCGGGTCGTTGGCCACCAGCGTCGTGCCCTTCAACCGGTCGAGCAGCAGCGCGGCGCTGATATAGCCGAGGTGGAATGGCGGGTCCTGCCGCATCAGCACCACGTCGATGTCGTGCGCCAGATCGATCCGCCGGCGTTCTCCCGCAGTGAAATGCTCGCCCTGCACGCGCTGGACGGTGACCGGCGCGGCATGCGCGGTAATCCGGCCCCGCGGCGTGCCATCACTTTCGTAAGCGAGGCTGGCGACATCGTAATGCCAGATTTCATGCCCCCGCGCCTGCGCGGCCATCATCAGCGCGAAAGAGCTGTCTCCCGCGATGTTGATGCTTTCGAGCGGGTCCATCTGGACGGCGACTTTGAGAACCATGCTGAATCCTTGCCTAGGGCTGCCACGCATTGGCGATGTGGCGAGGGAAGCTGCCCGGTGCAAGCAGGATCACGTCGATGCGAATGTCTTCCCCGGCGGTGGCATAACGATGCCCGATGGCCTCGACCGCCGCGGCCACGCGCGACAGTCGATATTCGTCGATCGCATGATCGAGATCGGCGGCCCTTCGCCGCCACTTCACTTCGGTAAAAGCGATTATGCCGCCACGTTTGGCCACCAGATCGATCTCGCCTGCGGATGTTCTGACCCTGCTATCGAGAATTTGCCAGCCTTTCGCGCGAAGCCACAGCGCAGCGCGGGTTTCGCCTTCGCGGCCGCTGCGCTCGGCACGCTGTCGCTTCATCCCGCGCGCAGTTCCATGGCCCGGGCGTACAAGGTCTTGCGATCGACCCCGGTGACCTTGGCCACCTGCGCCGCTGCCTGCGAGGGCTTAAGCGTCGTCAGCGCTTCGGCCAGCAGTGCATCGGCATCGGCCTCGCTGGCGATCAGTTCGGGTGGCGGACCGATGAGCAGAACGATTTCGCCCTTGGGTGGATGCGCTTCGTAATAGGCGATCAGGCCGTGCGGCAGGCCGCGCCGCAATTCCTCGTGCAGCTTGGTCAGTTCGCGCGCGATGGCAACATCGCGATTGGGGAGTACGTCGCCGATCGCAGCCAGAGCCTTCGTCAGGCGCGGTGCGGTCTCGTAGAAGACCAGCGTGGTGTCGATGTCGGCCAACTCCGCCAGCACCTCGCGCCGTGCCTTGTCCTTGCTTGGCAGGAAACCCGCGAACAGGAAACGGTCGTTGGGCAGCCCGCTCAGCGCCAATCCGGCTACTGCGGCGCAAGCCCCCGGCAGCACGGTGACGGGAATACCCTCGGCCCGGCAATCGTTGACGAGGCGATAACCGGGATCGGAAACCATCGGGGTACCCGCGTCGCTGACGAGTGCGACCGCGCGATCGCGCATCGATTCGACCAGCCTGCCGCGATCGCGATGCTCGCTATGGTCGTCGTACCGCCACAGCGGTTTCGATATCCCTAGGTGCTTGAGCAGTTTGCCCGTCACGCGAGTGTCCTCGCACGCCACGCCGTCGCAGCGCTCAAGAATGTCGATTGCGCGCAACGTGATGTCCCCAAGGTTGCCGATCGGCGTGGCAACGATATAGAGCCCGGGAGTTAGGGCAGTTTCGGGTAGGGTCGCATCGGTCACCCTCACCCCATGAACCATGAGAGAGGGACGCGGCAAGATGAAGCGCTGGACTTTCGACCGTCGGGCAATGGTAACCGTGGGCCTCGCGGCCCTGCTGGGCGCCTGTTCGGTCATTCCAAAGGGTGCGGAGCGTCCCGGACCGGTGGACACTCCCACCCCCGAACCGACGCAGAGCCTGCCGAGCGACGAGACCCGTCATCGCATCGCTCTGCTGGTGCCCATGTCGGGCCGCAACGGCGCGGTCGGGCAGTCGATCGCGAACGCGACGACCATGGCGCTGCTCGATACCAATGCCGACAACCTGCGGATCACCACTTACGACACGGCGAAGGGTCCCGAGGCGGCGACGCGACAGGCGATCGCCGAGGGCAACAAGCTGATCCTCGGCCCGCTGCTGGGTTCGAATATCGCTTCGGTGACCGCCCCGGCGCGCGCGGCGGACGTCCCGGTGATCTCCTTCTCGAACGATACCGGTGCAGCGGGACCCGATGTGTTCATCATGGGCCATGTTCCCGAGCAGTCGATCGCGCGCACGATCCAGTATGCGCGTACGCAGGGCTCCCAGAACTTCGCCATCATCGCACCCGACGGCGAATACGGTGCCCGCGCCGAGCAGGCCGCGCGCAGCGCGGTCGCGGCCTATGGTGGTAACCTGGTCTGGACCGAACGTTTCGCGCGCGGAAACACCTCGATCGTAAGCGCAGCCGAACGGCTCAAGGCGCATGGCGGCTTTGACACCGTGCTGATTGCCGACGGCGCGCGCCTCGCGGCGCAGGCAGCCCGCGTGCTCAAGTCGGACGGAAACGGCGCGACGCAATTGCTCGGCACCGAACTGTGGAGCGGCGAAGGGTCGGTAACCCGCGCTTCGGCGCTGCGCGGCGCCTGGTTCTCCGCCGTGTCGGACAATCGCTACAAGCGGTTCGTGGACAGCTATGAAGCCCGCTTCGGTAGCCAGCCCTACCGTATTGCGACGCTGGGATACGACGCCGTGCTGCTGACGCTGCGCGTGGCGCGCGATTGGCGGGTCGGTCGCGATTTCCCCGATGGAGCGCTGCGCAACGAAGACGGTTTCCTCGGGCTCGACGGCGCGTTCCGCTTCCACCGCAACGGTCTGGTTGAACGCGCTTTCGAGGTGCGCGAAGTGCGCGAGGGATCGGTGGTGGTCATCGAGAACGCGCCGGCACGGTTCTGAGCGGCGCGGATAACCCGTCGGGCGCGCTTGTGACCGACGGGGAGCGCACGATATAGCTGCGACCATGTCCGACGATCTGTTCGAAAACACGCCCACCTCCAGCGGCGATTACGATGCCTCCTCGATCGAGGTTCTCGAGGGGCTCGAGCCCGTGCGCCGCCGCCCGGGGATGTATATCGGCGGGACCGACGATCGCGCGCTGCACCACCTCGTTGCCGAAGTGCTCGACAATGCGATGGACGAAGCCGTCGCGGGTCATGCCACGCGGATCGAACTCCGCGTGGAAGAAGGCAATCGGATAACCGTTGCGGACAACGGCCGCGGGATTCCGGTGGACGAGCATCCGAAATATCCGGGCAAGTCGACGCTCGAAGTCATCCTCTCCACG
>JACLAD010001422.1_pt1 | contig 42642 bp, 38 predicted proteins | sample 8027901 | NCBI WGS metagenome assembly JACLAD01 (sample SAMN15725071, study PRJNA655200) | protist metagenome | isolation source: fluorescence activated cell sorting (FACS) single amplified genomes of... | place: Spain: Blaines Bay Microbial Observatory, Mediterranean Sea | collected 2016-07-05 | reverse complement strand
CTGCTCGATAAGGGTGTCCCTGAAAATTTCCCAGGTAAGGTTTTCGGCTTTTCCATTAACTTTCTCCAGGGCCTGATAAATAGGCACGGTTCCAATGGGCACCGGAGAATTTCTAAGGATCCATTCCCGGGTTTCGTGGATGTTCTTTCCGGTGGAAAGATCCATGATGGTATCTGCTCCCCAACGACAAGCCCAGACGGCTTTTTCCACTTCTTCTTCAATGGAAGAGGATACTGCTGAATTCCCTATGTTCGCGTTGATCTTCACCAGGAAGTTACGGCCAATGATCATTGGTTCATTTTCGGGATGGTTGATGTTAGACGGAATAATGGCTCTTCCGCGGGCAACCTCATCCCGCACAAATTCCGGTGTGATTACTTTTGGAATACTGGCACCAAAACTGTTTCCGGCATGTTGTTCTGAAATTTGTTTGATCTCCTCCAGCTTCTGATTTTCCCGAATAGCAATGTATTCCATTTCAGGAGTGATAATGCCTTTCCGGGCGTAGTGCATCTGGGTCACATTTTGTCCGGGCTTTGCTTTAAGAGGCTTTCTGTTCCTTTTGAAACGAAGTTCGTCCAGTTTTTCATTGTTTTCCCTTTCGCGCCCGTAAGCAGAAGAAAGTCCGGAGAGTTGTTCCACATCTTCCCGGCCGGCAATCCAGCTGTTACGGATAGGCAGCAGCCCTTTTCGTACATCGATCTCTATCGAAGGATCTGTATACGGTCCGCTGGTGTCATAGACTAAAACCGGATCGTTTTTCTCTACTTTTCCGTTGAATTTATCCACTGTGTCATCGAGAGATATCTTTCGCATCGGAACTTTAATATCCGGATGAATTTTTCCACTCACATAAATTTTTTCGGAGTTGGGAAAAGGTGCGCGGCTAATGGTTTGCTGCTTTGGAGTCTGGTCCTTTTTCATAATTACTTCTGTTTAGTGTTGGTATGTTCTGGCTCCGGAAATTCTTCCGAAGTACATTTATCCTCCCTGTGTAGCCCTGATAATGAGCACATTTTCACCTTCGGTTAATTCACGCCGGCTCCAGTCACTTTTAGAAATAATCTGATTATTAACAGCAACAGCAATTCCTTTTTCAGAAATAGTAAGCTGCGTCAGGAGATCCTGAAGATTGGATGGTGAATTAAAAGTGTGGGCGGTGTTGTTTACGTTTACAGTTATCATTTTTTTGATATTTAATAGCTGTAAACTGCAGGGGGATTCCCTAAAGAAAAAGTAAATACAAACCATAATTCGTCCAAAAACAGAATCATGGCAGAAAATATGTAGATAACACTTTTCCCTTCGCGGGTATTAACCGGATCAGGTTCAAAGGGTTTTATCTCAGCCAATTTGTTATAAATCAGCACCCCTAAAGTTTACTTTTCAAATGTAAAGGAATTTTATCGGGAAATAAAAACAAAAACTCCGGAATCTTTTTTTGCCGGCTTATTTAATACCTTTGCAGATCTAAATTGAATATCATGTCAAAAGTCAGGATTACCAAACAATTTTCATTTGAAACGGGGCACGCCCTTTACGGGTATGACGGAAAATGTAAGAATGTGCATGGCCACAGCTACAAACTTTGGGTAACGGTTCTTGGCGAGCCGGTTTCGGATGAAAAAGATGTCAAGCTGGGGATGGTGATCGATTTTGGTGACCTAAAGAAAATGGTGAAGCAGGAGATTGTGGACGTTTTTGATCATGCGACGGTTTTTAATAAAAATACTCCTCACCTGGAATTAGCGCAGGAATTGCAATCAAGAGGACACGATGTGATCCTGGTAGATTATCAACCCACCAGCGAGAATATGATTCAGGATTTTGCTGAAAAGATTAAAGTTCGTCTACCTGAGCATTTAGTTCTACATTCCCTGAAACTTCAGGAAACGGAGACTTCTTATGCGGAGTGGTACGCATCGGATAATTAATTCCCCCCGGCCCCCGAAGGGGGAATAGATTTTGGCTTTAAATTTTTTATAAGATTCAAGATTACCCTTGAAAAGGTCTTTTTAGACCTTTTCTCTTCTGAAAATAAAATTATTAGCAATGCTAATTTGCTGCTGAAGTATAGTGTGACCCGCATTTTCAAATACTTCCAATAATACCTCTGCATTTTTGTTCTTCAGGATATCGGCAGTTCGTTCCACTCTTTCCAGCGGCACGTGAGCATCGGGATCGCTTGTGCCGATAAATACAGGAGTCTGCTCAAAATCTGTGATGTAGTCGCCGGTGTTGATGTTCTCTCCGATAAGTCCGCCGATGATTGCAACCGCTCCGCCATATTTTTTGGCATTCCGGGTGATATACTCCAGGGTGAGACAGGCGCCCTGTGAAAATCCAAAGAAATATATGTTTTCTGAAGCTATTCCCTGTTTGTTAAGTTCGGCTTCCGTTTGTTTCAGGAGTTCCAGGGCAGAGGAGAGCCACGGCTGATTCTGGTCTTCGGGTGCCATAAATGACAGCGGATACCAGCTGTTGTTGTATGCCTTTGGTGCAACAAGGGCAAAACCTTCTACATTAAAATGATCTGCAACAGCAAGAATGTCTTCTGCCGTTCCTCCACGACCGTGTATCATAATGAGTGCTTTTTCTGCCTGTTCTAGAGGTGTTCCTGCTGTTACCAGCTCTTTTTGGTGCATTTCCATTAATTAAATTTTTCGGTGTTCAAATGTACAGGTTTGACTGCTTTTTCTATTGTTTCCCGCCGGGATTCATACTGTGGCGGAAGCTTTAATTCTTCTCCCAGATGTTCCGGAGCCTCATCTATGCCAAATCCGGGTTCGGCAGTGGCGACTTCAAACAATACTCCTCCGGGTTCCCTGAAGTAGATCGATTCAAAATATTGACGGTCCAGAACGGGAGTCGGATTCAATCCGCGTTCAGAAATTTTCTCCCTTACCTGCGCCTGGGTTTGGGCATTGGCTGTATTAAAAGCAATGTGGTGTACTGTTCCGCCGCCGCCAAGGCCGCGAAGGGCATCCGGGGAGCAAACAATATCAATATAATTTCCGGGATCATCGTTGGCTGCAAACCGAAAGCGGTTTCCTTTTTCAGCAATAAGCTGATGATCCATGACTTCCGTAAGCAATCCCGCCGTGCGTTCATAACCTTCCTGAGCGATTTCGGCGCTGTAGAAGCCTTTTATGGAATGTTCTAAGGGAATGGGGCCATACGTGAAGCCGGGACGGCTGTCTTTGTCATTAAATACCAGTTCAAGACCCAGCCCATCGGGATCTTCAAAGTAGATGAAGGCTTCATCATCAAAACGCTCCTGGACAGGTTTGTGTTCAATATTATATTTCTTCAGTCGGTTTTCCCAATATTCAATGGAAGCCGAAGGAACAGAGAAAGTAGTAACATTCAGCATTCCTTTTCCGTGGCGTCCTCTTCGGATTCCTTCATACGGGAAAAATGTGAGGATGGAACCCAGGGCACCGGTTTTGTTTCCGTAGTAAAAATGATAAACTTCCGGGGCATCAAAATTGACGGTTTTCTTCACCATTCGCAGTCCCAGGATCCCTGAATAAAAATCAATATTCCGTTGAGGTTCCCCTGCAAGTGCCGTTATATGATGAATTCCGGTGATGAGATTGTCCATAGCATCCTTTTAATTAAAGATAGGCTTCTTTTCCTGAATAATCAAAAGATCGAGGGAGAGCTCCTTCGGAAGCCGTCATTTTCTCAAATTAACTTTTTCCTTCTATCTTTACCGTCAGAAATCTAAAGAATGAATATTCCGGAAGGTAAAAAAGTGTATTTCTCCAGTGACAATCACCTTGGAGCCCCAACAGCTGCCGAGAGCAAGCCGCGGGAAGAGAAGTTTGTGAAGTGGCTGGATGAGATCAAAGAAGATGCCGCGGCTATTTTCCTTTTGGGAGACCTCTTCGATTTCTGGTTTGAGTACAAGCACGTGGTTCCGAAAGGCTTTGTGCGCACCCTCGGAAAACTTGCGCAGATTAAAGACAGCGGGATCCCTATCTATTTTTTCGTCGGAAACCATGATCTCTGGATGAACGATTATTTTGAGGAAGAATTGAATATCCCGGTGTATCGCAAACCAAAAGAATTTGAATTCAACGGAAAAACATTCCTGATTGGGCATGGCGACGGACTAGGCCCCGGCGATCACGGCTATAAACGGATGAAAAAAGTATTTACCAATCCTTATTCAAAATGGCTGTACCGATGGCTGCACCCTGATCTGGGAGTTCCGCTGGCGCAGTATTTTTCGGTGAAGAATAAGGCGATTTCAGGGGAAGAGGACATGGAGTTTCTGGGTGAGGACAAAGAGTGGCTTATTCAGTATTGCCGCCGAAAACTGGAAAGCAAACACTACGATTACTTTCTTTTCGGCCATCGCCATCTTCCTATGGAAATTCAGCTGAATGAAAGGTCCACTTACATTAATACCGGGGACTGGATCAACCACTATACTTATGCTGTTTTTGACGGGGAACAAACCCGAATATTTACTTATTAAAGCCTGCTGGGGGTAGCATTATTCTTGAAAATTCTTTTCTGAAATCAGCACTTTTAATTTCTCCCCGCACCCCAAATGTAATCCTGCAGGTCCAGCTTAAATAAAGTTCCTTCAATAAGATCTGATAGTTTGGTAAGTTCCTGCATGTTTACCGAAATATCCATTTTTTCAAGCGGAGTTTTGAGCAGGATATTTCTACACGAATTATTTGCCTTGCAGTCGGAGCAGTTATAAAATTGTGCAGACCTGATGTTGTGGGAAAATTTGGAAATTTCCTCCTGTAACAAATAAAAACTCATGTTCCTGAAAACCACCTGGATTCTTTGATAATCGGCATTTGGAATGTTATTCTTCCATCGAAAAGCCAGGCCCAGTTCGTTATGGTATATTAAAACGACGTCTTCCATCCTGAAAAGCTGTTTTTTTCAAAGATAAACTTTTTATTTAAACTGAGTCTAAATAACAACTGCTGATCTGAATTTGTCTTGATTTTAAGCCTTTGGAAATATTGCTAAAACTTCAAACGATTTCGCTTTAAAAGGTTGATAACATTGTCTTTAAACCTGATAAATGTCATTCTTTAAGATCTGCTTTGAGATTATCTTTATTACATCAAAAAGATCCAATCTGCAGAGAATCTTGTTAATGAATTAAATACGCCACGACATGAAAAATATCCTAATTCCCTTCGACTTTTCAAATGTTTCTTTAAATGCGTTGGAGTACGCAGTAAAATTTGCCAAAAATGACGAAACTATTACTTTATTTCTTCTTCACATTAATGATGGGAATTTAAAGGTGAGCGAAATTTCGGGTAAATTCCAGAGTGTCGTCTCTAAATATGAGGGTCCTTTGAATCCAAAGATCGAGACGGTAATCAAATCGGGAAAACTCATTCCTTCCATCCTGGAAATTCAGAAAAAACTGAAGGTAGACCTAATTATCATGGGGACCAAAGGTGCTGAAGGAGAGGATGATGTGGCAACAAGAACTTCAAAATTTGTTCAGGAAGCAGATCTTCCGGTGCTGGTCATCCCCGAAAAAGCAAAATACTTCAGGCTTGAAACCATCATCCTCACCCTTGGAAAAGATAAAATTGCAGACAGGACCCCTCTTTATGTTCTGCTGGATGTTTCCCGAAGGTTTAATGCCCGGGTTCATGTCCTTACCGTTCACCAGGCTACCGTGGAAATGGGCTATTCCGAAGAAGATGAAAGCAATGAAGCTACCCTCCAGTACTTCCTTGAGATGTTCTACTCACACCACTCCTTTGCAGAGAACGAAGATATTGAGCAGGGAATCAAAGAGTATATTGAGAAATATGACATAGACATGCTGGCCATCATGCCAAAAACTCACCTAAAAAATGATGAGGCTTCCGAAGGCAGACTTACCAGACATTTAACCCTGCACAGTGATATACCACTTCTTGTGCTGGATTAAAAAGAATATAAACCCGGTCATGAAAACTTTTGTTACTCCTGGCCAACTATAATGAGTGCTAACTTTAAATTAATAGATCATGGAAAATGTTTTAAAAAATCCTAATACCGAAACCCTTAAAAAATATGGGTTAAAGGATAATGTAGTGCGCTGGAATTTGTCGGGAGAGGAATTGCAAATAATTACAGTAGAGAATGGAATGGGAGTGGAGACGGAAAATGGTACTCTGGCCATCAATACCGGAAAATTTACCGGAAGATCACCACAGGACCGTTTCCTGGTAAAAGATGAATACACTAAAGATAAAGTGTGGTGGGGAAAAATCAATAAACCTCTTTCCTCCGAGAATTTTGATATGCTATATGAAAGGGTTACAGAATACCTTTCCGGGAAAGAGGTTTATGTTCATGATGGTTATGTTTGTGCCCATCCCGAATACCGCATGGATGTGCGTACGATTACAGAATATCCATGGTCCAACTTCTTTGTGAAAAATATGTTCCTTAGGCTCAATGAAGAGGAACTTGAAACTTTCGAAGAAGACTGGTTGGTAGTATGTGCACCAGGGTATGTAGAACAGGAACCCGAAAAATACGGACTTCGCCAGGGCAATTTCAGTATCCTGAATTTCAGTAGAAAAATTGCTTTAGTAGGAGGTTCTGCCTATACGGGAGAGATGAAAAAAGGTATTTTTTCTGCACTGAATCTTATCCTGCTGGTGGAAAGAAATGTATTGCCAATGCACTGTTCTGCCAACGTGGGAGAAGACGGAGATACCGCTATTTTCTTCGGTCTATCAGGAACCGGAAAAACCACTCTTTCTGCAGACCCTGAAAGAAAACTAATTGGTGATGATGAACATGGCTGGACCGCCGAAAACGTGGTGTTCAACTTTGAAGGAGGATGTTACGCCAAAGTAATAGACCTTACTGAAGAAAATGAACCTGATATTTTCAGGGCTATAAAACCCGGGGCATTGCTTGAAAATGTGGTATTTAAACCTGGAACCAAAGAAGTTGATTTTTCCAATAGTAGTATTACTCAGAACACCAGGGTGAGTTATCCAATAGAGCACATTGAGAATATCCAGCAGCCTTCTTACGCAGAAAATCCTAAAAATATTTTCTTCCTAACCTGTGACGCTTTTGGAGTATTGCCACCGGTATCTAAATTAACTCCGGGCCAGGCAGCTTATCACTTCATCTCCGGGTACACTGCAAAAGTTGCTGGAACCGAAGCCGGGATCACAGAACCGGTGCCTTCTTTCTCAGCTTGTTTTGGAGAACCTTTCATGCCTTTACACCCCGCAGTTTATGCAGAAATGTTGAGCAAAAAAATGAAAGATTCCAATGTGAATGTGTGGCTGATCAATACAGGATGGAGTGGGGGTCCTTACGGGGTTGGTTCCAGGATCAAACTGAAATATACCCGGGCAATGATTTCTGAAATCCTAAAAGGAGAACTGGAAAAAGTAGATTATGAACTACATCCTATCTTCGGATTAAACATGCCGAAATACTGCCATGGAGTTCCTTCTGAAATCCTTAACCCGATTAACACCTGGCTTCAAAAAGGAGCGTACATCCAAAAATCCATTCAGCTGGCTCATTCTTTCCACCTGAACTTTGAGAAGTATGCCAATGAAGCTTCAGAGGCAATTATTGAGGGTGGACCACTGATTGATGAACATCATAAAATGCAGGAAATGTAATTTTGAGGACGCAGTTAGTTTGGCTGCTAGAAAACCGCCTGGACCTTGGTTCAGGCGGTTTTTGATTTACAGAAAGTATCACCAAAAGAGGAACTTTGGGTTTTGCAGTAAACTTCAGGTGTGAATAAGATTATCCTGATAATAGGATTTCTTCAGAGATCAATAACCATGAAAAGGCTGCCTTATAGTCGATCCTGCCTCACTCCTGATTTTCCCAAATTTCAGAAGGACAGTTCACTACTTTACATGCAGCCTTTTTCCTGAAAATTGTAAATTACTTCTTTAATAATCTTGATCTGTTGTATTCGTAATTCATCCGCGCAATGTTCAGTACTGAAATATCTTCAGGACATTCTACCTGGCAGGCTTCTGTAAAAGAGCAGTGGCCAAAACCTTCCTCCTCCATTTGATTGACCATACTCACCACTCGTTGCGGAGTTTCCTTATTTCCCTGCGGTAATTGCGCGAGCTGTGAAATTTTAGCACTGGTGAAGAGGGCTGCACTGGAATTTTTGCAGCTTGCCACACAGGCACCACAGCCTATACAGGCGGCAGCATCAAAAGCAGCTTCTGCCTGTTCGTGGGTGACGGGAATGCTGTTTGCTTCCGGAGCCTGCCCGGTATCTACCGATACATATCCTCCTGAGGCAATAATATGATCCAGGGAAGAGCGGTTTACTTTGAGGTCCCTTACAATTGGAAAAGCCGTTGCTTTAAAAGGTTCCACGTAGATGGTGTCGCCATCTTCAAAAGACCTCATGTGCAACTGGCAGGTGGTGGTGTGTTTTAATGGCCCGTGGGCAATTCCGTTGATCATGACACCGCATTGTCCGCAAATACCTTCGCGGCAGTCGTGGTCAAATTCCACAGGACGTTCGCCCTTTTTGATCAGCTGGATGTTCAGCATATCGAGCATCTCCAGGAAAGACATGTCTTTGCTAACCTCAGTAAGTGTGTAATCCACGAAACCACCTTTGCTCTCACTGTTTTTTTGTCGCCATATTTTAAGATAGATCTTCATAATATTGTTATTTGTAGCTTCTCACTGTAGGTGTGACAGTTTCAAAAACTAAAGGTTCTTTGTTTAAGACGGGAGAAGATGGGTTTCCGGTCCATTCCCAGGCCGCAGAATAACAATAATTTTCATCATCTCGCCTTGCTTCTCCTTCTTCGGTTTGATGTTCTGCCCTAAAATGTGCACCACAGGATTCTTCCCTTTGAAGGGCATCAATGCACATAAGCTCTGCGAGTTCCATATAATCTGAAACCCTTCCTGCTTTTTCCAGTTCGCTGTTCACTTCTTCCACATCACCCGGTACAAGTAAATTTTCACCGAATTCTTTTCGTAGCTTTTTGATGTTTTCTATGGCCTTTTGCAGTCCTTCTTTGGTGCGCAGGAGTCCGCATTTATCATACAATTCTCTGCCAAGTTCCTTGTGAAACTCCTCTGCTGTTTTACTTCCTTTGCATTTGAGGAAGCTTTCCAACTGATCCCGCACCTTCATTTCGGTTTCTTCGAAAGCAGGATGTTGTATGTCTGTTTTGGGTGTTCTTATTTCATCTGCCAAATAATTCTGGAGGGTATACGGCAGAATAAAATATCCGTCGACGCAGGCCTGTAAAAGGGAATTTGCACCCAATCTGTTGGCGCCGTGGTCCGAAAAATTGGCTTCCCCGATAGCAAAAAGTCCGGGGATGGAAGTCTGAAGATCATAATCCACCCACAAGCCTCCCATAGAAAAGTGGGCAGCAGGAGAGATCTTCATAGGTTCCTTATATGCATCTATGCCGGTGATCTTTTTGTACATGGTAAAGAGGTTTCCGTAGCGTTCTGCAATGACCTCTTGTCCGTATTCTTTTAACGCTCTTTCAAAATCAAGGTAAACCGCATTTTTTAGGGGTCCGACTCCCTTGCCCAGGTCAATTTGTTCCTTGGCAGCCCTGGAGGCGATATCTCTGGGTGCAAGATTTCCAAAAGCCGGATATTTTCTTTCCAGGTAATAATCCCGGTCTTCCTCGGGAATATCTCCGGGAAGACGGGTTTCGTTTTTATCCTTCGGAACCCAGATTCGGCCATCATTCCGAAGCGATTCCGACATCAATGTCAGTTTGGATTGATGTTCTCCGCTTTGCGGCAGGCTGGTAGGATGGATCTGTGTCCAGCTGGGATTGGCCATAAAAGCACCTTTTTTGTGCGCCCTCCAGATAGCCGAAGCATTACAGCCCATGGCCAGGGTGGAAAGGTAGTAGATCTTTCCGAAACCGCCTGTGGCCAGTACCACGGTATGTGCCCCGTGCCGCTCAATAGCGCCGGTATCCAGATTGCGAGCAATGATCCCGCGTGCCTTGCCATCTATCATTACGATATCCAGCATTTCATGGCGGGTGTATAATGTTACTTTTCCGGCGTTTTGCTGCCGTAAAAGTGCCTGGTAAGAGCCTAGTAATAATTGTTGCCCTGTTTGTCCCCGGGCATAGAATGTTCTGGATACCTGAACTCCGCCAAAAGAGCGGTTTCTCAGATAGCCGCTGTATTCCCGTCCAAAAGGCACGCCCTGTGCCACCGCCTGATCTATTAAACTTGCTGAACATTCTGCAAGTCTGTAGGTATTAGCCTCCCTGGAACGAAAATCCCCTCCTTTCAGGGTGTCGTAGAACATACGATACACACTGTCCCCGTCATTTTTATAGTTCTTTGCGGCATTAACGCCACCCTGTGCTGCAACCGAGTGAGCTCTCCTCGCAGAATCCTGAAAGCAAAAACTTTTCACATTATATCCCATTTCTGCAAGAGAAGCGGCGGCCGATGCTCCTGCCAGTCCTGTTCCCACCACAATGATTTCCAGTTTTTTCCGGTTATTGGGGCTTACTAGTTTTGCTTTTGCCTTATAATTGCTCCATTTTTCGGCTATAGGGCCTTCCGGGATGGTCGCTTTGATTGTAATGCTCATAATTACTGCGTTAAATAAATATATATGGGAATAAGGATATAGCCGAAAGTCATTACTAAGGCGAAAATAATTCCCAGAATTTTTACAATTTTGGTGTACAATGGATGGTATAATCCAAGGGTCCTGTGGGCGCTAAAAACTCCGTGGAGCAAATGATATCCCAGCGCGATAATGGCTACGATATACAGGATCACGTACCAGAGCTCCTGAAATGCAACTACCACCAGAGTGTAGAGATCTTTATTTCCGTTGATGTCAAGGGGAAGGTTTCCGAATTTATAGTGGTACCAGAAATCTTTGAAATGTATTACCAAAAAGACAAATATGATGATCCCCAGTGCCATCATATTTCGGGAATACCATTTACTGGCCCTGCCTCTGCGGTCTCTCGCATAGGAGGGTCCGTTTGCTCTTTTACTTTTTATACCCAGATAAATGGCATCAATGGTGTGCACAATAATACAGGCATATAATACATAGGCCACAAACTTTACAAAAATGTTCCCTCCCAGTAAGCGACTATAAGAATTATATTGCAGCTGGGCTTTTTCTGCCGGGAGCAACAACTGTAAATTTCCGGCTAAATGAATGATGAGGAAAAAGGAAAGAAACAAACCTGTAAGAGCCATTAAATTTTTCCTGGTAAGCGTGTTTTTATTAAATATCATAGTAGAGTTTTATCGCCGAAATTTTAATCCTGGTTTCCTATTAATAGTATAATCTAAGGCTTCTTTTCTTCTGAAGGAATGCAAATTAAATCCTATTGCCAACTTCTGAAACGAAGTTAAAAAATATCCAATGATCTTTTACTGATGAAAATCAGTGGAAGTGAATTTAGCTGATCCGAGATTTGGTCTGAAATCCCGAACCATCTAATTTTAATTTAAAAAAAAGCTATTTTCTGATCAGGCTACTTCTAAAATGCCATTTCAAAACAGGCTTTTTCCAGTGCTTCCCGGTGATCGGGGTGAGCGATGGATATCATTGCTTTTGCACGTTGCTTCAGGTTTTTTCCGAAGAGATCTACTACGCCATATTCGGTTGCTATATAGTGAACGTGGGCTCTTGTGGTGGTAACTCCTGCTCCTTCCTTAAGAAACGGAACAATCTTGGAAACTCCTTTATTAGTTACCGAAGGCATCGCGAAAATAGCTTTTCCGCCTTCAGACAGGGATGCACCTCTAATGAAGTCCATTTGCCCGCCTACACCCGAAAACTGGTATTTTCCGATCGTATCTGCGCAAACCTGACCGGTGAGGTCAATTTCAATAGCCGAATTTATAGCAGTCACTTTTGGATTCTGCCTGATAATTGCCGTGTCATTGGTGTAGGCCGCTTCTTTAAAATGCACCACAGGATTATCGTCTATAAAATCATACAGGTTCTGTGTTCCGGCAGCAAAACAAGTAACAACTTTTCCGGTTTTGATCTTTTTTTCTTCCCCGGTAATTACTCCCTTTTCAATAAGGGGAAGCACGCCATCAGAAAAAAGTTCGGTGTGGATTCCCAGCCTTTTGTGATTCGTTAATTTGGAAAGCACCACATTCGGGATACCTCCTATCCCCATTTGAAGGGTAGCCCCGTCTTCTACAAGTCCGGCGACATATTCCCCAACTTTCTGCTCAATATCAGTGGGAGCAGTGATTGCTGAAGTATGGATTGGAAAATCAACTGCTATGGCAGAATGGATCTGACTTACATGAATGATCCCGTCTCCGTGTGTCCTGGGCACCTGTGGATTTACCTGGGCAATAACTTTTTTGGCAGTTTCAACCGCAGGTAAAGTAACGTCTACAGATACTCCCAGTGAGCAATAACCATGCTCATCTGGTGGAGAAACCTGGATCAGGGCTACATCTAAGGGAAGAATATTTTTCCTGAAGAGCAGGTGGATTTCGCTCAGAAAAACGGGAATATAAGCGCCATAATGAGAATTTACAGCCTTTCTCACATTTCCTGCTACAAAGCAACTGTTGGTCCTGATGGATTCGTTGTATGGAGGAGTTGTATAACGGGCAGCACCCTCTGTATGAATATGAATGAGCTCCACGTCCCGAACTTCGCTGTAGCGATCACAAAGAGCTTCTATAAGTACATTTGGTGTCATGGCTGCTCCGTGAATGAACACCCGGTCTCCCGATTTTACCTGCGATACAGCCTGGGCAGGTGATACGATATTTAGAGAATTTGTCATAATAGTAAGGTTAGAATGTAAAATATACTAAGTCCCTTATTCATCAATAAGGATCTCCAGTAACTGAATAGCGGTATCACTGATTCTTGTTCCGGGGCCAAATACCGCTACAGCTCCGGCATCAAACAAATACTTGTAGTCCTGAGACGGGATCACTCCGCCCACAATCACCATAATATCTTCACGGCCAAACTTCTTTAGTTCCTCAATAACTTGCGGTACCAGCGTTTTGTGTCCTGCCGCCAGGGAAGAAACCCCAAGGATATGTACATCGTTTTCAACAGCCTGTTTGGCGGCTTCGGCAGGAGTTTGGAACAGTGGTCCAATGTCTACATCAAAGCCTATATCTGCATAACCGGTAGAAACTACTTTTGCGCCGCGGTCGTGACCATCCTGCCCCATTTTGGCGACCATGATTCTTGGACGGCGACCTTCTTTCTCGGCAAAGTAATTTGCCATTTCCCGGGCTTTGATAAAAGAGGTGTCTTCTTTCATTTCTCGTGAGTATACTCCGTTAAAGGATTGGATTTTTGCTTTGTACCTGCCATACACTTTTTCGAGCGCATCGCTGATTTCCCCCAGGGTTGCCCTTTCCCTTGCTGCGTCTACAGCTAAGGCTAACAGGTTTTCATTTTCCGAAGCTGCGGCTCTGGTTAATCGTTCGAGGGCTGAGGTTACTTTTTCAGAATTTCTTTCTGCTCTTAGCTTTTCTAAGCGCTCTATCTGCTGCTTTCTTACAGTCTGGTTGTCTACTTCCAAAGTGACCATGGCATCTTCTTTCTCCCTTCGGTACTTGTTTACTCCTACAATAATATCCTGCCCGCTGTCTATTCGGGCTTGTTTTACTGCGGAAGCCTCTTCGATCCTAAGTTTTGGAATTCCTGCTTCAATGGCCTTGGTCATTCCGCCGAGTTCCTCCACTTCCTGAATTAATTCCCAGGCTTTAGTGGCAATTTTGTCTGTGAGTGATTCCACGTAATAACTGCCGGCCCATGGATCTACCGTTTTGGTGATCTGGGTCTCCAGTTGCAGGTGTAACTGAGTATTTCGTGCTATTCTTGCAGAAAAATCTGTAGGAAGAGCAATGGCTTCATCCAGCGCATTGGTGTGCAGACTTTGTGTTCCCCCAAAAGCAGCGGCTGCGGCTTCGATACAGGTACGGGCGACGTTGTTGAAAGGATCCTGCTCTGTCAAACTCCATCCGCTGGTTTGGGAATGGGTTCTAAGCGCAAGGGATTTTTCATTCTTCGGATTAAACTGTTTCACAAGTTTCGCCCAAAGCATCCGGGCGGCACGCATTTTTGCAATCTCTGTAAAATGGTCCAGTCCTATTGCCCAGAAAAATGATAAACGTGGGGCAAAACTATCAATGTCCATTCCGGCAGCCAGTCCCTTTCTTATGTATTCAAGTCCGTCTGCCAAAGTGTAAGCCAGTTCGATCTCACTGGTGGCACCGGCTTCCTGCATGTGATACCCGGAAATACTGATACTGTTGAACCGGGGCATATTTTTGGACGTGTATTCAAAAATATCCGAAATGATCTTCATCGAAGGAGTGGGAGGATAGATATAGGTGTTACGCACCATAAACTCCTTTAAAATGTCGTTTTGTATGGTTCCTGAAAGCAGTTCCGGCTTTACGCCCTGTTCTTCGGCGGCAACGATGTAAAATGCCAGGACCGGAAGCACGGCTCCGTTCATAGTCATGGAAACTGACATCTGGTCCAGCGGGATCTGGTCAAAGAGTATTTTCATATCCTCTACAGAGTCTATCGCTACCCCTGCTTTTCCAACGTCTCCAACCACTCTTTCGTGGTCACTGTCATAACCGCGGTGGGTAGGAAGGTCAAATGCTACCGAGAGGCCTTTTTGTCCTGCAGCGAGGTTTCTGCGGTAAAAGGCATTACTTTCTTCTGCAGTAGAGAAACCGGCGTACTGGCGAATAGTCCACGGCCGCATTACATACATGGTGCTGTAAGGGCCGCGCAGGAAAGGGGCTATTCCTGCAGCATATTTTAAATGCTGCAGCCCTTCTACATCTTTTTTTGAATATAATTTTTTTACTGCATTTTCCGGAGATCCGGGAGCAGCACCTCTTTTTGAAGCTGGTGCTTCTTTAAGGCTAATATTTTGAAGATTCTTTCTTTCCATGGCTTATTGCTTTAGATGAGAACTGATTTTTCCTTTTCCAGCCGTTCTTTTTCAGCTCTTTCACTTAGTCTTTTTTCAGGAATAGGTTCTACAATCGGGCTGCCGGAAACAGAGCTGCTGAAAGGATCTTTTTCCAGATCGCTGTTCATTTTGTCATCCGGATTCGGAAATTTGTTAGTGCCTATCAGGATTAATTCGCCGGTATCAAACTGTTGTTGCTCTTTTTCGGCACTCTCTTTTATTTGTTTCTGAATAATTCCTGCTTCCAGTTGCTTTAGAAAACCACCACCGGCTTCTATTTTTTTAAAGATTTCAAGAGCGGTTTCAGCAAACTGCCTGGTAAGGCTTTCAATGTAATAAGCCCCGTCGGCAGAATTTGCTACTTTGTCAAAGTAGGCTTCATTTTTCATCACGAGTAGCTGGTTTCTGGCAATCCTTTCCCCAAAGTCGTTGTTGTTGTGGAAAATATGATCGTAGGCCATATTGCAAACCGCATCTGCACCGCCAAGAACGGCACTCATGCTTTCGGTAGTGGTGCGAAGCAGGTTCACGTTATAATCATACAGGGTTTTATTCCGAAGTGTAGGTTGCGCAAGGATGTAGCAGTCTATAGGAAGACGATATTCACCGGCCAGACTTGCGTACAGCCATCGCAGTGCCTTTACTTTGGCAATTTCAAAGAAATAATTACCACCTGATGCTATTTTGAAAAGGGGTTGGAAATCATTTAAACCGGCTGTCCCCTTATCAAGACAATTTAAATATTCATTGACATGAGCTAGGGAAAAAGCCAATTGCTCTGGGATGGTTGCGCCTGCATTTTGATAAAGGGCAGCGTTAATACTCACCACAGATTTAAATCCGGAAGATATTTTAATCCTGTTTTCCAGGATTTTATAGTCTTGCTGTGAATCAAAATACCAGTTTCCGTTTTTGGCCAGGTTCCCAAGGATATCGGTCTGTAGATATACTTTATTCTCTTTATCCTTCAGATATTTCTGTAACAGGATAAAATATTTTTCAGACAGGAATTCAGGTTCCAGAAAGATGGGAATTTCTTTTAGGTCAATTCCCGACAATAGGATTTCCGGCTCTACTGTTTCCGAAGGGATTACAAACCAAAGACTTTCAGCTCCTTTTTCAAGAACTTCTTTTGCTTTTGTATTCGCTTCACCAGCGGTAACTGCAGTGATTTTTTCGCAAACATTCCATTTCCCTGCGGGAGCAGGCTGTCCGTTTTCAACAGAATCATCCGGATGATAAAAAGGTTGTATGTCTATTCCGTCACGGGATTTATAGACAAGCTTCTCATCGTAATCGGCACCCTTAAGGTCCGACAGGATTTGCTGTTTCCATTGTTCCCGTGATACTTCCGGGAATTCTTTAAATAATGTGTCCTTCATTTTATTAGTATTAATGAAAGTTAGTTGCACTTGTACCAGATGGTTACGGACTCTTTAGAAACTGTTGTATAAAATGATTTCTGAATTTATGAGAGGTAAAATCTGGTGTACGAATGCTGTTTGGATTGATCAAAATCTTTTGCTGCTGAAGAAAATTTACTATCGTCAGAAGATCCGGCATTAATTTGAAGTGTGGAGCCGGAACCAGGTCCTTTATGTTGGAAAACCTGAAGTTCAAAACCTATTTATTTTAAGGTGATCAAAATGCAGAAATAAGGAGGTGAAAAAACATTTTTTCTTTCCATAATTCTCCCTATAAATTTACTCATTTGCTTTGGAACAAGAATCAAAAATTCATTAAAAATTCACATTTTTTTAAGAAAAGGTTGTAGTTGATAACCTTCATTAAAATATGATAAATATCATGTTTATAATCGAGGTAAAGTCTTATTATTACTGCGTTTAAACGAATTATTTGCGCGAAAAATATCCGCTAAAAATCAAGATTTCGGCTTAACAATTCTTTATCTTTATAATGCATTTCCTTATCGTCATGAAAAAGATTTTTACAGATATTAAAATGAGGTTTCAGCTTCGGTTTTTAGTTCAGAAGCAACATTTAAAAATGTTAGAGTTCCTCATGAAAAACATTTTTATTTCTGTTCCGCTACCAGAAGAATATGGTATGGAAGAAAGACAACTTATAAGAAGTATATAAAACCGCAATTATGCGGTTTTTTTAGCAAAAAACTTGAAATCAACTATTAATGTAAATCTAAATATTATGAGACCAACGCACATTGAACATATAGGTATAGCTGTGGAAAGCCTGGAGGAAGCCATTCCTTTTTATGAGAAAACCTTTGGGTTCAAATGTTACTCGATAGAAGAGGTAAAGGATCAAAAGGTGAAAACGGCATTTTTTAAAGTAGGCCAGACGAAGATTGAACTACTTGAATCTACAGATCCCGACGGCCCTATTGGAAAATTTATTGAGAAGAAAGGTCAGGGCGTGCATCATATCGCCTTTGCTGTAAATGATCTTCCGGGGAATTTAGAAGCACTGGAAGAAAAAGGGGTGAGGTTAATTGACTCAACACCCCGCAAGGGTGCAGAAGGTCTTGAAATTGCCTTTATTCATCCCAAATCAACCTTTGGGGTATTGACTGAATTATGTGAAGAAACAAATAAAAATTGATAAGAGATGTCGAGTCAGGATAAAGTAAATCAACTGATCCAGAAAAGGGAAACCGCCCGGTTAGGGGGAGGACAGAAAAGGATTGATGCCCAGCATTCAAAAGGTAAATTAACAGCTCGCGAAAGGATTGATATTTTACTGGATGACGGCAGTTTTGAAGAATTCGATATGTTCGTAACCCACCGCTGTACGAATTTTGGAATGGAAAATAATAAGGTGCTTGGAGATGGGGTGGTCACAGGTCACGGTACGATAGATGGCCGCGTTGTATATGTGTTTTCGCAGGATTTCACTGTTTTTGGTGGCTCTCTTTCCGAAACCTTTGCTCTTAAGATCTGTAAAGTAATGGATATGGCCATGAAAGCAGGGGCACCGCTTATTGGGATTAATGATAGTGGAGGAGCACGTATTCAGGAAGGGGTAACTTCCCTTGCGGGATATGCCGAGATCTTTGAACGCAACATTCTCGCTTCGGGAGTGATTCCGCAGATCTCAGCGATTTTTGGTCCTTGTGCGGGGGGAGCGGTCTATTCCCCCGCCCTTACAGATTTCGTCATGATGACCGAAGAGAACAGCTATATGTTCGTAACCGGACCAAAAGTGGTGAAAACAGTAACCGGAGAGGACATAAGTGTGGAAAACCTGGGAGGAGCAAATGTGCACGCTTCAAAATCCGGGGTATCGCATTTCAAAGTTTCTTCGGAAGAAAACGGACTTCTTCTTATTCGGAAGTTGCTTTCCTATCTGCCGCAGAACAACCTGGAAGAGGCGCCCATTTTCAGTACTAGTGATCCTATAGACAGAATGGATGATTTTTTGAATACGATCATCCCAGACAACCCGAATCAGCCTTACGATATGCAGGAAGTGATCTACAGTATTGTGGATGAAGGAGAGTTCCTGGAAGTTCATAGAAATTATGCCAAGAACATTATTGTAGGATTTGCAAGGATGAACGGGGAGTCAATAGGAATAGTGGGAAATCAGCCAAATTTTCTCGCGGGAGTTCTGGATAGTGACGCCTCCCGAAAAGCTGCCAGATTCGTTCGTTTCTGTGATGCTTTCAATATCCCGGTTCTCACCCTGGTAGATGTTCCGGGATTTCTTCCGGGTAGTGGTCAGGAGTATGCGGGGATAATCATCCACGGTGCAAAATTAATGTTTGCCTATGGAGAGGCGACTGTGCCTAAAATTACCATCACCCTAAGAAAGTCTTACGGCGGGGCACATGATGTGATGAGCTGTAAACAGTTGCGGGGAGATCTTAATTACGCCTGGCCTTCAGCAGAAATTGCCGTAATGGGTGCTTCTGGAGCTATTGAGGTGTTGGAAGGTAGGGCCATGAGCAGTATCGAAGACCCTGAAGAAAGGGCGCAGTATAAACTCAATAAAGAAGCAGAATACGAGGAGAAATTTGCCAATCCTTATGAAGCGGCTGCCTTTGGGTATATAGACGATGTAATTGAGCCGAGGAACACCAGGTTCAGGATTATTAGAGGACTGCAAACCCTGCAAACCAAAAAGCTCACCAATCCGCCAAAGAAACATTCCAATATTCCTTTATAAACCTTTCAGATATGAATGATGTAGAACGTTTAGCAGTGGACTGGTCAGAAATATGGATCATCACAGGGGTAGGATATTCGGTGGTTTTTATTGCTCTGGTAATGCTGGTCTTTGTATTTCAGAACCTTCCGAATTTTCTGAGTTTTAAATTCAGAAGAAAAAAGAAGGATAATAAGACCCAGATAAAAGGACCGGAAGATGAAAAATATCTCTCGGGTGAAGTGAGTGCAGCGATTGGTATGGCGCTGAGCCTCTACTTTAAAGAGCAACATGATGAGGAGAGCGGTATTATCACGATAAAACGGGTTTCACGCACCTATTCTCCATGGAGCTCAAAAATATACGGAGTCAACAACAACCCCCGGTAAAGCTAATTAATATGAAAAAGTTCGACTTTAAAATAAACGGAAACAACTATTCGGTTCACCTTAAGGAGTTTGATGATGAGGTGGCAACTATTCAGGTGAATGGTACCGAATACAAGGTAGAGGTTCAGCTCGAGAAAAGAAAATCTATCAAAACGCCAAAACTGGTGCGGGAAAAAGTGTCGCGTCAACCGGGAGAAGGCCAGATTAAAAAGAAGGAATCTTCAGGAGGTTTCCAGGTGCTGGCGCCGCTTCCGGGGAGTATATTTAAACTAAAGGTGAAAGAAGGGGACAGTGTTGCTAAAGGGGATGAACTACTTATCCTGGAGGCGATGAAAATGGAGAACCATATTTTGGCCGATGAAGCAGGTGTGATCAAAGATCTTAAAATTAAGGAAGGAGATTCTGTGCTTCAAAATGACCTCTTGCTGGTGATAGGTTAACGTCTTTTTGTACTGAAACAAAGGGGCTGAAAAGCTCCGGAATCTTTAAAATTTAATATTGTGAAAAAATTCATCACCATTTTTGTTATACTGGGCATCCTGTACCTCATTCCGCTGATTGCAGGGGGGAATTTGATGGCTCAAAATCTAATACCGGAAGTACCCGAAGAAGCCAGCGGACTAATTAATGGCCTGGAGCAATTCTGGGATTATACCGGCTTTGCGAATGCCAGCTTTGGGAACATGATAATGATCTCTGTAGGATTGTTCTTTATTTTTCTGGCTATTAAATATGATTATGAACCTTTGCTGCTTATTCCCATAGGTACGGGGATTCTCCTGGGGAATATACCGTTTCTGCCGGGGGTGGGGGTAGGGATCTATGAAGAAGGATCTGTACTCAGTTATTTGTATTTTGGGGTCACCCAGGGAATTTATCCGCCGCTCATATTTTTGGGAATAGGTGCAATGACAGATTTCTCTTCCCTCATCTCCAGTCCCAAGCTCATGTTGCTGGGTGCGGCTGCGCAACTTGGTGTCTTCGGGACCTTTATTGGAGCTGTTGCACTGGGTTTCGAAATTCACGAAGCAGGTGCGATTTCCATCATTGGTGGTGCCGATGGTCCTACTGCCATCTTTGCATCGGCCAAGCTGGCTCCGCAGTTAATAGGTAGTATTGCCATTGCTGCCTATTCTTACATGGCCCTGGTACCGGTAATTCAGCCGCCTATCATGAAATTGCTGGTTTCCAAAAAAGAGCGGAAAATTAGAATGAAACCACCTCGTGCCGTGTCTAAGCTGGAGAAAATGCTGTTCCCCATTATAGCGCTGCTGCTCACCACATTTATTTCCCCAACCGCCATGCCTTTGTTAGGAATGTTGTTTTTCGGAAATATCCTTAAGGAAAGTGGGGTCACCGACAGGCTTGCAGAGACTGCAAGAACTAAAATGATCGATATTGTGACCATTCTCCTGGGGGTAACCGTGGGTGCTTCTACACAGGCAAGCGTGTTCCTGACTTCCAGTTCCATAAAAATATTCCTGCTGGGTGCGGCATCTTTCGTGCTGGCAACTGCCGGCGGGCTCATTTTTGCAAAAATTATGAACCTGTTTCTTAGTGAGGGCAATAAGATCAATCCATTAATAGGTGCGGCCGGAGTATCGGCTGTTCCCGATAGTGCGCGGGTAGTGCAAATGGAGGGCGTGAAGAGCGATCCTTCAAATCACCTGCTAATGCATGCCATGGCTCCTAATGTGAGCGGGGTAATTGGCTCTGCGGTTGCGGCGGGTATTATGATGAGTTTCCTTAGTTGATTTTAGTTCATGTTAAGCAGAGGCTGTCAATAAAGCTGTTACACGTCCTTCTGAAATCTACTTTTTAGGTTTCAGAAATTAGGTGATTTTTTCTTCAGAATTTAATCGGGTCTGGATAAGTTACCACGGGATGTAAACCAGCTTTTTTGACAGCCTTTCTTATTTCTGAAGAACGCTGAAAAAAGCTGCCGTCTTAAAGAACTTTGAAATAATAAGTCTTTAATTAATCCTGAATTGTTTCTGAAGGGGTGGGATAATGGAGATTGGATTTTCTTTTCAGAAGGATATATTCAAGTTGGTCATTTGTTTTTATCCAGATATGCGGTGCAGAAATTTAGATGCTATTTCAATTAATTTAACAGGAGATCCATCTTATATTAATAATTGCATCTGCACTACTTCCTATTAATGGTTTCATTGCAAGGGTTCTGTTTTACAAATGTTCTTTAGTGGTGTCTTCGTTTTGTTGAGATATACACTCTTAAAAACAGTGGAAAGCAATAAGAATTTACACTAATCCCGATTCCAAATATTTATAGAATGTAAGCGAGAATCTGGGTGCAGATAATAATAAATACCAGGGCAAAAGGATATACAGCCGCGTAGGCGATTTGAGGGCCTCCTGTGGTGGTCATGGAATCTACAGCACTTAATCCCGGTGTACTCGTCATTCCGCCGGTGAGGGCGCCTAAAAGAGAGAATAAATTAACGTTCATAAAATAGCGGCCAAGGATTACCACCACGATCATTGGGATAAGGGTGATCCCCGCAGCAATACCAAAAAGACTGAACCCGTATTCCTGAATAGTGGCACCTACCTGACTTCCGGCGCTAAGGCCAACGGGGGTAAGGAATAGGAGAAGTCCTAATTGCCGGAGGATTTGATTTCCGGTGACCGGTAAATTCCAGATGATGGAACCTGTTTTTCCGATTCTGCTAAGTACCAGGGCGGCAATTAAAACACCGCCGGTAATTCCCAGTGAAAACGAACCGCCGCCGGGAAGTGGAACCTCTATTGCGCCCAATAGTAGACCTACCACAATTCCCAAAGCCACAGGAAGAAAACTAGTGGTTTCCACTTCTTTCATACTGTCTCCAAAAAGAGAGGAAAGCGAGTTTACATTTCCTGTACTGGAAGAGATAAGCAGCCTGTCCCCAAATCGCAATTTAAGAGCGGGACGTGCCGGCAGGTCGATCCCTGCCCTGCGTATGCGGGTGACAGTTGCTTTATAATTTTCCTGTAGGTTTAATTCCCCCAGTGTTTTGTTGACTACTTTGTACCTTGAGATCACATACCACCTCACATCGTAGAGTCCGCTGGGAGTAATTTCTTTATCAGTTGATTTTCCCAGCAGCACTTTCACCCTTTTCAAAGCCTCTTCGGTGCCTACTGCTTTTACAAGATCTCCTTTGCGTAAGATGGCTTCTGCGGTAGCCGGTACCGACACTTCGTTTGGCCGCATGATGCGGGAAATATTTGCTTTTGTCATCATTCTTATGTCCAGATCTTTTATAGACCGGCCGTCTACATTGTCATTGGTGATGATGAAGTTCCTGTTGATAACTTCAGAAGTAGCTATTTTTGCTTCTGAAACAAATTTTTCTTCTTCTTTATCCAGTTTTGCCCTGAGCATTCTGGGTGCCAGTTTTACAAATAGAATTACACCAATAACCCCAAACGGATAGGCGATTCCATATCCTATAGAGGCTAATGGTGATTGCGTGGCTTCTATGGCTGCAGCTAATCCCGGTGTACTGGTTAATGCACCGGTGAAAAGTCCGGCAGCAATCTGGGAATTTATCTCAAAGCCGAGGGAGAAAATTACGGTGATCAAAGCTCCGGTAGCTACTGCCACAATCGCCAGGATGATTAATTTACTGCCCTGTGTTTTTAATACTTCAAAGAAAGAAGGTCCTGCCTGCATACCTATCGTAAAAATGAACAGTAGCAAACCTACCTGCTGAATAATGGGGGGAAGGGAAAAATTTATTCCCTGAAGGTGAAGCAGGTGCCCGTAAAGCATGGCCACAAAAATAACTGCCGAGGAATCAAAGGATACTCCTTTGAACCTGATGCGCCCCAGCTGAATGCCTATTCCTATAATAATGAAAAGTGCAATATAATCTGTACCTAAAAAATCGAGCAGAAAATCTGTCATGGAGTGCTTGAGGTTAAAACGTCTCTATTCTCTATGAAAATTGTGTAATTTTTTCTTATACACCACGGTTTTTCTACGACAGGGCCTGGAGAATAGGTAGTGGAAAGTTAGCACGCATTTAAGTGCTGCACAAATATTTTAAGGAGAAAAAGTGCTAAACTGATAACTGTCACTTTTCGGAGATTCCTACAGGTAAATAAGACTGAGAAAAAATGAAAAATTATTAATTTGGTTAAAAAGCAGATTTGTATTAATTCCTTCCTGCAGTATGATTGGAAGAAATATAGCTTGTAAAAGCTTCAGAATGGGAATTATAGAAAATAAAAAAGGTGGATAGCTCCACCTTTTTTGCCCCAAATCTACCATGAACTTAACCTACTTATGTTATGGCTCAGCTAAAGTAGATAATATAAATCAGGCAGTCTCTTTTTTTAGATGAACTACCTGTATTTTAGATGAAATGCACATCTGGACATAAGGTTGTCCGAAATGCATTTATAAAAATTTTAATAAGCACGATCTTTATTTCCTTCGAAGAAGTTAATAAAAGCTCTGTTAACCACCCTGTTACCTCCAAAAGTCGGGTAATTTCCCGTGAAATACCAGTCGCCGAGATTATCGGGACATGCCTGGTGAAGGTTTTCAACAGATTGATAGATGATCTTAACCTCCGCTTTTACAGTTTCCTCACTCAATAGATCTGCAATTTTATCAGAAATCTGTTGTGCTGAAAAAGGCGCATATATTTCCTTTACGAAATTTTTCACCTCATTGTCCTCCAAATGAACCTGCTCTAGACATTTTTTGTAAACCTCTTCAATGACACCCGATTTTCCGTTTTCTTCCAGAAGTTCAAGCGCAGCCCTAAAAGCTACTAGATCTTCCAGCCTGGCCATATCAATCCCGTAGCAATCGGGATAACGAATCTGTGGAGCAGAAGATACCACGACGATTTTTTTGGGATTCAGCCTGTCCATCATCTTGATAATGCTTTTCTTCAGGGTGGTTCCGCGAACAATACTGTCATCAATGATCACAAGGTTGTCTTCGGGCTTCACCACTCCGTAGGTCACATCATACACGTGAGCTACCAGGTCATCCCGGCTGCTGTCTTCTGTAATAAACGTACGCAGCTTAACATCCTTAATAGCAATTTTTTCGGTTCTTAGCCTGTGCGCCAGAATTTCCTGAAGCCGGGCATCTGTCAAGCTCTCCCTTTCGGCCAGGATCGTGTCGTTTTTCTGCTTGTTCAATTCATCCTGCGCTGCCTCGACCATACCGTAGAAGGAAGTTTCAGCAGTATTGGGAATGTATGAGAATACGGTATTAACGGTATCATGATCAATGGCTTTTAAAACTTCGGGCATTAGTAATTTACCCAGGTTTTTTCGCTCCTGATAGATTTCGGCATCACTTCCGCGGGAAAAATAGATACGTTCAAATGAACAGGCTTTTCTTTCCAGAGGCTCAATGATCTTCTTGATACGTACTTTTCCGCTTTTTTTGGTAATGATAGCGTGTCCCGGAGGTAACTCGTGAACATCTTCAAAGTTTACATTGAAAACGGTTTGGATGACCGGGCGCTCTGAAGCCACCACCATTACTTCATCATCTTTGTAGTAATAGGCTGGACGAATTCCTGCAGGATCCCGCAGTACAAAGGAATCTCCGTGACCTAAAAGTCCCGCCATGGCATACCCGCCATCCCAGTTTTTTGAAGACTTCTTCAGGATCTTAGTTACATTTAACTGCTCTGCGATAAGGGGCGAAGCTTCTACTTTGGTGTAGCCTTCTTTCTTTAGTTTCTTGTATAATTTTCTTACTTCATCATCCAGAAAATGCCCTATTTTCTCCATTACAGTGACGGTATCGGCTTTTTCCTTGGGATGCTGGCCCAGCTCCACCAATCCGTTGAAGAGTTGATGAACGTTGGTCATATTAAAGTTTCCTGCAACGATGAGATTACGGTGCATCCAGTTATTCTGCCGTAGAAAAGGGTGGACGGCTTCCACACTGTTCTTTCCGAAGGTGCCGTAGCGCACATGGCCCAGGAAGAGTTCTCCAATGTATGGAATGTGTTTTTTCTGAAGGGCAATATCATCGGCATATTCTGGATGAAGGCTTATTTCTTCGTTGATCCTTGCATTAATTTGCGCAAAAATATCCTGAATTGGCTGTGCGGCGTTAGATCGCACCCGGCTTATATATCGGTCTCCGGGAGTGGTATTTAATTTTATGCTGGCAAAACCTGCACCGTCCTGTCCGCGGTTGTGCTGTTTCTCCATCATCAAATACATCTTGTTCACTCCGTAAAAAGCAGTGCCGTATTTTTCTTTGTAGTATTCAAGCGGTTTTAACAGCCTTAGCTGGGCAATTCCACATTCGTGTTTAATAGCGTCACTCATAAAATTCCTTCTTGGGATAAAGTTCTTTTGGTCACAAAAAAAGCCCTGAAATTACAGGGCGTTATGTTAATTTAATCTGGAACTGCGTTAATGACTTGAAATCTTCCAGGCGCTGATGCACATCTTCTTTGGTCAATTCCTGCATTCTCTCGGTTCCGAATTTTTCTACACAAAAAGAAGCGAGATTGGATCCATAAATTACCGCGTTTTTCATATTCTTAAATGAAAGATCGCCGGTATGAGACAGGTAACCAGTAAAGCCACCTGCAAAAGTATCTCCTGCTCCTGTTGGATCAAACACTTCTTCCAGTGGTAAAGCCGGGGCAAAGAAAATTTGTTCGTCATGGAATAAAAGAGCTCCATGTTCCCCTTTTTTAATCACCACGTATTTTGGTCCCATTTCAGCAATTTTTCGGGCTGCCCGCACCAAAGAATGTTCATTGGTTAACTGTCTTGCCTCTTCATCGTTGATAGTAACCACATCTACTTTAGCAATTACGTTTATAAGATCGTCCCATGTATTGTCCATCCAAAAATTCATGGTGTCCAGTACAACAAGTTTTGGGCGTTCCAGTTGATCCAGTACGCTCATTTGCACCATTGGATGCAGGTTTCCAAGCATCACAATATCGGGAGATTTAAAACCTTCCGGCACTACCGGATTGAAATCTGCCAGCACGTTTAACTGTGTATCTAAGGTATCTCTGGAATTAAGGTCGTTGTGATATTTTCCGCTCCAGAAGAAGGTTTTTCCATCTTTAACTATTTCAATTCCTGAAATATCAATGTTTCTTTTTCTGAAAATATCAAGGTATTCCTGCGGAAAATCTTCTCCTACAACTGAAACTATGGCACTGTCAACATCGAATTGAGAAGCCGAAAGCCCTATGTAGGTAGCTGCACCACCCAGTATTTTATCTGTTTTACCAAAAGGGGTTTCAATAGCATCAAAAGCCACTGTTCCCACTATTAATAATTTACTCATACGTATGTTTAAGAAATGAGGTGCAAATATAAGGAAACTTGAAAGGTAGTTAAGTTATAAAATCTGAAAAACTGAGGCCGTAATTTAAAAGCGAACCGAAAGAGCCTTTAGCTAGTCGGTTCCTTTTCTAAAAATGAAAACAATTTTAATTGAAGAGGTTTCCTCCTTCAGTTTCAAAGCCTTCATCCAAAAGTAGCCTTTTCGCCTTTGAAGCAGCTACCGCCAGGGCATCACAGCGTTCATTTTGAGGATGGTTGTTATGACCTTTTATCCATTTAAAATGCACCTTGTGTTTTCGGTATTCCTTTAAAAATTCTTTCCATAGGTCTATATTCTTCCTGTCCTTAAATCCTTTCTTCTCCCAGTTGAACACCCATCCTTTCTGAACAGAATCCACTACATATTTTGAATCTGTAAAGACCAGTACCGAAGTTCCGGGATTTTTTAGCTTTTTTAAGGCATCAATAACGGCCAGTAACTCCATGCGGTTGTTAGTGGTGTGTTTGTAACCTTTGGAAAATTCCTTTTTATAAGATTTCCCTACCCATTCCATCACGATGCCATAACCGCCCGGCCCGGGATTACCCCTGGCAGCCCCATCTGTATAAACATGCACCTGCGGGTCAGTCATTTTTGGAAGGAAATAGCAGTTGCTCAATTACCCTTGGGAAATGTTCATATTCCAGCTCATGGATTTTATTTGCGATCTCTTCTACGGTGTCTTCAGGTGAAACAGGAGTGGAAATCTGAAAGATAGTCTTCCCTTCGTCATACTTTTCATTGACATAATGAATGGAAATTCCTGTTTCTGCATCTTTAGAATCCAGCACGGCTTGATGGACATTCATTCCGTACATTCCTTTTCCGCCGTACTTTGGAAGAAGGGCAGGGTGGATATTAATGACCTTATCGGGAAACTCTTTCAGGATTTTATCGGGGAAAACCCAGAGGAATCCTGCTAATACGATGAGATCGGGATTTACATCTTTTAAAACATGCAGCACTTCATTGGTATTGTATAAAGCTTCCCGGTCAAAATGAAGGGCCTGAACATCAAGGTCATACGCTCTCTTAAGCACTTTAGCAGAGCGTTTATTTGAAAAAACAGCTTTTACTTCTGCTTTTTGATTTTTCTGAAAATGTTTAATAATATTTTCTGCATTGGTCCCGGAGCCGGAAGCAAAGATGACTATTCTTTTAGGGGAAGTGGTTGGTGTGCTGGTCAAACCGGAAGTATTAACAATTATTGGGAAGTAAAATTAAAGGGTTTAAATGAAAAATCCGTAATTTAACTTCACATTTTTCCAGTAAAAACAGGTTTTAAAATAAAGTTTTTTATTTTTGCCACTTAATTAAAAATTAAAATCAAATATTATGTCAGACATTGCATCAAGAGTAAAAGCGATTATCGTTGACAAATTAGGCGTTGACGAGAACGAAGTAGTAAACGAAGCTAGCTTCACCAACGACTTGGGCGCTGATTCATTAGACACTGTTGAATTGATCATGGAATTCGAAAAAGAATTCGATATTCAAATTCCGGACGACCAGGCTGAAAACATTGCTACTGTTGGTCAGGCAATTTCTTATATCGAGGACGCAAAAAAATAAAAAGTAATACACCCCTATGGAGTTAAAGCGAGTTGTAGTAACAGGATTAGGTGCGCTAACCCCCATTGGAAACAATATTGAAGAATATTGGGACGCATTAAAGAATGGAAAGAGTGGTTCTGCGCCTATTACGTATTTTAATACGGAAAAGTTCAAAACTAAATTCGCTTGTGAGCTCAAAAACTTCAATGCTGAAGATTACTTCGACCGGAAGGAAGCCAGAAAACTCGACAGATTTGCTCAATATGCTTTGGTAGCTTCAGATGAAGCTATCAAAGATTCAGGATTAGATCTTGATACAATAGACAAGCTTCGTGTTGGTGTGATTTGGGGAGCAGGAATTGGAGGACTGGAAACTTTCCAGGATGAGGTTCTTGCTTTTGGTAAAGGCGACGGGACACCCCGTTTTAACCCTTTTTTTATTCCAAAGATGATTGCAGATATTGCTCCCGGGCATATTTCAATCAGGCATGGATTTATGGGGCCTAACTATACCACAGTTTCGGCGTGTGCTTCGGCAGCCAATGCTTTGATTGATGCTTTGAACACGATCAGGTTGGGTAACAGTGATATTATTGTTACCGGAGGATCTGAAGCAGCAGTTGCTCCTGCAGGAATGGGTGGGTTTAATGCCATGCATGCCCTTTCCACCCGAAACGACAGTCCCGAAACAGCCTCAAGGCCTTTTGATGCAACCCGTGACGGATTTGTGTTGGGAGAAGGTGCGGGTGCTTTGATCCTTGAGGAGTATGAGCATGCAAAAGCGAGAGGAGCGAAGATTTATGCAGAAGTAGTAGGCGGAGGTTTATCGTCTGATGCGTACCATATGACAGCACCACACCCAGAGGGAATTGGAGTGATTGCGGTTATGGAAGCCTGTCTTAGAAATGCCGGTATGAAGCCCGAAGAAGTTGACGCTATAAATACTCATGGAACCTCCACACCTTTAGGAGATGTAGCCGAATTGAAAGCGATCAAAAAAGTTTTTGGGGAGCATGCTAAAAATATTAATATCAATTCCACTAAGTCTATGACTGGTCACCTTCTTGGGGCGGCAGGAGCTATTGAGGCCATCGCTTCCATTCTTGCAATGGAACATGGAATTATCCCTCCTACCATTAACCATGAAACACCAGATGAGAATATTGACCCGGAGTTGAATTTAACATTGAACAAGGCACAGAAACGGGATGTGAAGGTAGCTATGAGCAATACCTTTGGTTTTGGAGGTCATAACGCCTGTGTATTATTTAAAAAATTTGATGAATAAATTTCTCCAATGAGTGTTATTCGAAATATATTAAATTCCCGTTCTTCTAAAGGCGGGAATTTTTTTATTGCTATTTCTAAAATATTGGGTTTTAAACCTAAGAATATTGTCCATTATAAAAAGGCTTTTACACACAGGTCGCTCAATAAAAAGGATGAAGAAGGAAATGCTGTGAATTTTGAGAGAATGGAATTTTTGGGCGATGCTATGCTTAGTGCTGTGATAGCTTCTCACCTTTTTAAAGAAGTTCCCGGAGGTAATGAAGGATATCTTACCAAAATGCGGTCAAAAATTGTAAGCCGTAAACATTTAAATGAACTGGGAAAAGATCTCGGGCTGTTAGAACACATACAAACAAATATTTCCAGTGACCAGTTTGGGGCAAATATCCATGGAAATTTGTTTGAAGCCCTGGTAGGGGCCATTTATCAGGATAGAGGATATAAATATTGTAAAAGATTTATCTACGAGCGTGTCATTGAACCTTATGTGGATATCGAACAACTGGAAGGTACCGTAATAAGTTACAAAGGTTTATTAATAGAATGGTGCCAGAAAGAGAAAAAGGAGTTCAATTTTGAAATCTATGAAGACACCGGAAAGGATGAAATGAAACATTTTGCGGTGAAGTTAAGAATTGAAGATAGGGTAGTGGCAAAAGCCCGTGCCACCTCCAAGAAAAAAGCTGAAGAAAAAGCTGCGCGAAGAGCATATTATGCCTTCCAGAACAAGATTGCGCCGAACTCAGATTCTTAGAAAAACTATAACGTTTTCGTAATATTAAATAAGATTTAGTGCCAAAAATTTAATTTTATACCCTATTTATTTTATCTTTATCAATTAAGTTGAGAATATGCTGGCGCATAAATTAATTTTGGATGCTGTTGTCGATAACTCTTTTAAACTTATAGCCATTCATTGTTCCGTAGAGGAATATAAACTGGCTTTTTTATTGAACAAGCATCTTGATTTGCGATTGTCAAGGGGGCGTAATGATATTGATCTTCGTATCAAATCTTCTCTGGCGGTCTTTGCTTTGTATAAATATAAAGATCAGCATAAATATTGCGATTACTATTTGATTAGCAATAAGTGTAAAGGACAGTCCATAACAACAACAGCCAACTCTGGTTCTCTTTTTGGAGAAGAAGAGATGTCATCTGAGACTATTTATCTCTTACCGGAGTTTAAAAAAGTGGATTTTTTTCTGAAAATAGAAGAAGAATCCGACCTGGTTTCGGAAGCACTACTTCTGGACAGGATCAAAGAAATCCCACAAATCGCGACCGCATATTCCATTGAAACAAATAAGATAAAATCTAAGGAAAATCTAATTTTTGACTAATGCCAAATAACAAAAAGACTAAAATTGTAGCCACCCTTGGGCCGGCGACCAGTTCTAAAGATGTTTTGAGAGACATGCTTCGTGCGGGAGTAAATGTTTTCAGGATCAATTTTTCCCATGCCAACTATGATGATGTAAAGGAGCGTATCAAAATGATACGGGAATTAAACGAAGAACATGGTTACACTGCTGCTATCCTTGGAGACCTACAGGGACCCAAACTTAGGGTTGGGAAAATGAAGGATGAAATAGTCGTTTCTCCAGGAGATGAAATTACCTTTGTTACCGGAAAGAAATTTGAAGGTACGGCAGAAAGGGTCTATATGAATTACGATACCTTCCCTCAAGATGTAAATCCAGGGGAAAGGATTCTCCTTGATGATGGAAAACTCATGTTTGAAGTTGTAAGTACGAACAGGGAAGATGAAGTCCTTACTAAAGTAATTCAGGGTGGACCTTTAAAATCAAATAAAGGGGTCAACCTTCCCAATACAAAAATTTCACTTCCGGCATTGACCGAAAAAGATATCAGAGATGCTATTTTCGCTGTAGAGCAGGAGGTAGACTGGATAGCTTTGTCGTTTGTACGTCATAGTGAAGATCTTATTGAGCTTCAGGAGTTGATCGCGAAACATACAGATCATAAGATCCCGATTATCGCCAAGATCGAAAAGCCTGAAGGTGTTGAAAATATCGATAAGATCGTTGCCTATTGCGACGGAATCATGGTTGCAAGAGGGGATCTTGGAGTGGAAGTTCCGGCTCAGGAAGTTCCTTTAATTCAGAAGCAATTGGTTTTAAAAGCCAAAAAAGCCCGTATCCCGGTAATTATAGCCACCCAAATGATGGAAACAATGATCACCAGCCTTACGCCTACCAGGGCAGAGGTGAATGACGTTGCAAACTCTGTTATGGATGGAGCCGATGCAGTGATGTTGAGCGGTGAAACTTCTGTAGGAAATTATCCTGTACAGGTAATTGAGAAAATGTCTCAGATATTAATGAGTGTAGAGAATTCTCCGCTTATTAAAGTACCTCATGAGCCGCCTCACGTGCGTACTAAAAGATATATTACCAAATCTGTTTGTTATCATGCTGCCCATATGGCCAATGAAATCAAAGCAAGTGCCATTTGTACGCTTACCAACAGTGGATATACAGCTTTCCAGATCTCTGCATGGAGACCCGAAGCCAATATTCTGGTATTTACTTCTAATAAACGTATCCTTACTCAGCTGAGTCTTTTATGGGGAGTTAGAGCATTTTTCTATGATAAATTTGTTAGTACAGATGAAACTATTGAAGATATCAACCGAATAGCTTCTGAAACAGAGTATGTTCAAAAAGGGGATTTTACCATAAACCTTGCGGCAATGCCGATTACAGACAGAGGAATGGTCAATACGCTTCGTATTTCTGAAATTCAGTAGAAGAGAAAGTTTTATATACATACTGAAGCCACGAATGCACGAATAATATATTGGTGGATTTGTGGCTTTATTATTTAAAGGCAGTAGTTCTTTTGGTTATTTTAAAACTCAAACTTCAATTGTACCGCTACTTCCTTTTTTACCTCTTTTTTTTCCTTATCGGTATTTAAATTTGAAAGGGAGATCCCTAGAAGCCGTACCGAATTTTTCATTTTTTCCTGGTACAGTAAATCTTTGGCTGTCTCGAGGATCAAATCTTTGGAAGACACATAATACGCCAGTGTTTTACTCCGCGTTTGCAGCGTAAAATCACTGTATTTAATCTTTAAAGTTACCGTTTTTCCTGCTACTTCATTCTTTGCCAGGCGGCGTTCTATTTCTTCTGAAATATGCCCGAGCCGCTCCAGCATAAAAATTTCTGAAGAAATATTTTCATCAAAGGTACGTTCGGCGCCCAGAGATTTCCTGATGCGGGAAGGCTTTACTTCACTGAAGTGTAATCCTCTTACCACGTTGTAATAATGTTCCCCGCTTTTTCCGAAGTGTTCGTTGAGGAAATCCAGGGATTTTGTTTTCAGGTCTTTTCCAGTGAAAATTCCCAGCTGGTACATTTTTTCTGCAGTGACTTTCCCTACTCCGTAAAACTTCCTGATCTCAAGTTCCTCCAGGAATGATTCTACTTCTTCAGGATTAACTGTTTTTTGTCCGTTTGGTTTATTAACATCACTGGCAACTTTGGCGATGAATTTATTGATAGAGATTCCTGCGGAAGCATTTAAACCCGTTTTTTCAAAGATCTTTTGCCGTATCTCCCTTGCAATTAAGGTAGCGCTGGGATTTCCTTTTTTGTTTTCGGTTACGTCGAGGTAAGCTTCATCCAACGACAAAGGCTCTACAAGATCGGTGTATTCAAAAAAGATGTTTCTGATGCGTTGGGATATTTCCCTGTAGCGCTCGAACCTTGGCTTTACAAAGATGAGCTCCGGACAATTTCTTTTGGCAATGATGCTGCTCATGGCACTTTTCACCCCGAATTTGCGTGCTTCGTAACTTGCTGCGGCTACTACTCCACGTTCTGAACTCCCACCTACTGCGACGGGCTTTCCTCGCAATTCCGGGTCATCCAGTTGCTCCACCGATGCATAGAAGGCATCCATGTCAACATGAATAATTTTTCGTAATGGCAGTTGCTGTTCCACTCTGTAAAGCTAATGAAAGTTCAGTTTTTGAAGCCGGAGGCGAACAAAAAATGATACCTTGATTTAGCCCTGAAGCAGGTCAGGGCCACCACTTAAATTTTTCTCTGAACTATAAAAAAGTGCAAAACTTCATTCCTTCTGGGAGCCGTAGGCGAAAAAAATGATAACCACCCAAAAACTTAAGGCTACCTTATAATCTTTGAATTCGTATAAAAAACTATTACCTTAATGAGCCTAAACAGGAAAGACTATGAAAACAGCAATTATATTAGGGGCGACAGGCTTAACCGGAAGCAATGTTCTGAACAAACTTCTCCTTGATGACAGGTATGGCAAAATAAAATTGTTTTCCAGAAGTACTGCCGCAGTGGCGCATCCAAAAGTGGAAGAACACCTTATAGATCTGTTTGAACTTGAGGAATATGCAGACATTTTTACCGGAGATGAAGTGTATTGCTGTGTGGGAAGTACGCAAAAGAAAACACCCGACGAAGAAGTGTATAAAAAAGTGGATTACGGGATTCCTGTAACAGCCGCAGAACTTTGCAGAAAGAATAATATTGGTTCCCTTTTGATTGTCTCAGCCCTGGGTGCGGATCCTCAAAGTAAATTCTTTTATAACAGGACAAAAGGACAAATGGAACAGGATGTTCTGAAAAAAGATATTACCCGAACTTATCTTTTCCGGCCATCGCTTATCGCCGGAAATCGGGAAGAGAAAAGGCCGCTGGAATATGTCTGGAAGCAGATCATGAAAGTAGGCGATCATTTATTGGTTGGGCCGTTAAAGAAATATAAGAGTATACAGGCGGAAGATATCGCAAAAGCTATGATCTTTGTCGCCAACAACCGGTATGCAGCAGTAATCATTGAATCGAAAGAAATTCAGGAAATAGCAGGTGCAGAAAGATAATAAAAACTGGGATTAAGATCGTTTTAACGACAAAAATTCAGACTTTACTATAAATTGTAATCAATAGTATTCTTTAATTGCGGGAGCATTCTTTTTAAGAAAAAGCCGGCTGCCCGTTATAATCTTAAAAATTATGGTTTCAAGACGAGATTTTATATTTAAATCCATGTTAACTTCAGCTGCAACATTTGCTCCTGCAGCTATGTTTTCTGCCATGAGTAGCGAACAAGGTTCAGGAAGCACACCTTTTGCTGCAACGGGAAATATAAGCTCCGGAAAAAGATATACTCCGGGTCAAAAATACGGATTGGGTGGAGTGGCCGCCGGAAGTGCTTTTCATGTGAACAGTGATGAACAGATTAGGGAAATGTTGGAAGGCGCCTGGGATTCCGGAGTGCGTTATTTCGATACGTCCCCGTGGTACGGCTTAGGATTAAGCGAACGGCGCATGGGACAATTCCTCTACAATAAAAACAGGGATGAGTATGTGCTTTCCACTAAAATAGGAAGAATACTCGTTCCCGACGCCAATTTCCAGATGCCCGATGGTATATGGAAAGGAAAGTTGAATTTCAACTATAAATATGACTATACTGCCAAAGGGGTAAGGAAATCTGTTGAAGACAGTTTACATCGAATGGGGCTGCCGTATCTGGACATCGTATTTATTCACGATCTTTCACCCGATAATGCAGATATGGGAGAAAACTGGATAACGTACTTCGAGGAAGCAAAAAAAGGTGCCATGCCCGAGCTTACCAAAATGCGGGAAGAGGGCCTTATCAAAGCCTGGGGGTTTGGAGTGAATAGGATCGAACCTATCCTGCGAACGATGGGAGTAGCCGATCCTGACATTTTCTTATCGGCCACCCGTTATTCCCTGATAGAACATGAAGAGGCTTTGAATGAGCTCTTTCCTGTTTGTGAAAAGAATGATGTTTCGTTGGTGATGGGAGCTCCTTTAAATTCCGGATTTTTGGCGGGGCACGATAGGTATAATTACAGTAATGATATTCCGGAAGCTTTTATCGAAAAAAGGGATAGGCTGTGTGAGATTGCCAAGAACCATCAGGTAGAGCTGCGGTCGGCTGCTTTGCAGTTTTGTGCAGCTCCAAAGGTTGCGGCTTCGGTGATTCCCGGTGCAAGTACGGCAGAACAGGCCGAGGCCAATGTAACGTCCATGAGTGAAAATATTCCGGCGGATTTCTGGAAGGAATTAAAATCCAAAGGTCTTATTGCTTCCAATGCTCCTGTTCCTGAGGAAAACAAATAATAACTTCAGAAGAAGTTCTGACAACGAGAATAAAGAAACTATACATGAAAATTATCATTGTGGGTGCCAGCGGTACTCTGGGACAAAAAGTAACCGAAGATCTTGAAAAAGAGCATGAAGTAATAAGAGTTGGATCGAAAAGCGGAGACATTCAGGCCGATCTTACGAATCCTGAATCTCTGGAGGAAATGTTCAAAAAAGCAGGGCCTTTTGATGCACTTGTGTGTGCTGCAGGATCTGGCCATTTCGGACCATTAAAAGAAATGACCGGAGAAGATTTTAAGAAAGGTTTGAACAGTAAATTATTGGGGCAGGTGAATCTGGTGCTTATCGGGCAGCATTACATTAACCCTAAAGGTTCATTTACGCTTATTTCCGGGGTGCTTTCAGATGATCCAATTCAGAATTCAGTGAATGTGGCGGCTGTAAATTCCGCAGTTAATGGGTTTGTAAAGGCTGCAGCCCTTGAGCTGGAGAACGGGGTGCGCATCAATGCCGTAAGTCCCGGGGTGGTGGAAGATTCTCCACAGCTCTTTGATGCTTTCCCGGGGCATAAGCCAGTGAGTATGGAGCGCGTGGTATATGCGTACAGGAAAAGCGTACTTGGGCATATCACTGGTCAGGTAATTAAAGAGGTTTAATTCTGAAGAATGACAGAAACAGAAAGAAAATTTTTAGTGAATTCTGAAGCTTTTAAAGCAGAAGCCTTAAGACAACAGAAAATTGTACAGGGGTATTTAAATAGTGCTCCCGAACGAACGGTGAGGGTGAGGATAAAAGGTGAAAAGGCCTTTTTAACCATTAAGGGAAAGAGTAATGAATCGGGGTTGAGCCGGTTTGAATGGGAAAAAGAAATTCCTGTGGAGGAAGCAGAGGCGCTGCTTCAACTATGCGAACCCGGCATGGTCGAGAAAGTGAGATATGAAGTAAGCTGCGGAAAACATATTTTCGAGATTGATGAATTTTTTGGTGCAAACAAAGGTCTCTTGCTGGCAGAAGTAGAACTCGCTTCTGAAGAGGAAGAATACGAGAAGCCATCGTGGCTGGGAATAGAAGTTTCCGGAGACAAACGCTATTATAATTCATATCTCGTAAACCAACCTTACCAAACCTGGAAAGTAAATACCAATGAAAAAATATCTTAGCATTTTTAGCCTAATCCTGATTTTAGCTTCTTGTGAAGAAAGAACTGAAAAACCAGAAAATTCCCGCGGAATTCCCGGGCCGGAAAAAGTAAAAGCCCTGGCACCCGATTCCGATGCTGCTGTGGAAACCCGTGCAGAGGAATTAAAAAATGACGGATATGAGGTATTTATTTCTAAAGAGGGGGATTCTACTTTTTTAATGCAGCAGTATTATATGGTGCTCCTGAAAGAAGGTCAAAACCGGAACCAGGATTCTATAGAAACAGCAGAGCTACAAAAGCAGCATATGGCGCATTTAAACCGGATGGTTTCAGAAGGATATGCGAGTTTAGTAGGTCCGTTTGGGGATGAAGGCAAGCTTCGTGGCGTAGTGGTTTTTAATACCCGAACAGCAGAAGAAGCCGACAGTCTCGCCCGAATGGATCCAATGGTAGAAGCAGGCAGACTGGCTGTGGAAGTGCATCCATGGTGGACGGTTAAAGGAGGTGAACTTAGATAATGTTTCCCGTTTCCCGATAGTTTGTGAGAGTGCATCTCCTGAAGAGTATTACGGGCAGATTCAGGTAAAACTTCATACTTCCTAAAAAAGAAACTGCCCCGCAAAACGGGGCAGTCACCAACACACTAAACTAATCTAATCAATCATGAAAAAATTATTCCCAGCCTCCGCCAAGAGCCTGGTATAGGTCTACTATAGAGTATAATCTGTTTAATTCCGCATCAATAAGTTCCAGCCTTGAATTCAGGGCGTTTTCCCTTGCGGTTAATACTTCCAGGTAGTTTGCCATACCATTATTCAGTAATTCTTCAGAATAATTAGTGGCAAGATCATAAGCTTCGAACTCATTTGTTTTCAGCTCAATTCTTTCTTCGGCAGTTTCAAAATTGTATAAAGCATCAGAAACTTCACGGGAAGCCGTTAAAACAGACCTTCTGAAATTAAGGAAGGCAATTTCCTGTTGCGCCTGTGCTACTTCGAATTGTGTCCTTATTTGGCGCTTATTTAATACCGGCTGGGCGATAGAACCAGCAAGGTTGGCGAATAAGGAGTTGGCATTAAAAAGTTCTGCAAAGTCAAGGCTTTGAAAACCTCCTGAAGCTGTTAAATTCAAAGAAGGGTAAAAGCTGCTGCGTGCCACATTGGTCAGTTCAAAAGCATTCACAAGATTGTACTCTGCAGCTATCACATCGGGACGGTTCCTCAATAATTGTGCAGGAACTCCAATTCGTAATTCACTTTCTATTTCCTGCTCTGCAAGACTACTTCGCTCGATATGGTGTGGTGCATCACCCAGCAAAATGGATAATCCATTTTCCAGAAGGCGCACATTGTTTTCCAGATTCAATAATACAGCACGGGCACGGTATAGTTGGGCTTCTGTTTGTTGAACGCCCACTTCAGTTACACTTCCTGCTTCTTTAAGGGCGCGGGTAGTTTCCAGGCTGCTTTCGCGGGTAGCGATGGTTTCCCTCGTAATACGCGTTTGCTCATCCAGGGCCAGTAGTTGATAATACAAAGAAGCAATGTTGGCTATTAACTCCGTCTTTACTGCCTGGTGTGCGGCTACAGATTGGAGGTATGAAGCCTGAAAAGCACGGTCATTACTTCGTATTTTTCCCCAGATATCTGCTTCCCAGGAAAGATTTCCTGTAGCTTCATACTGAGTGATACTTGCGTCGAAAATGGAGCCAAACTGACTGTTTCCGGAAAGAATTTGATGATTTAATCCGCCGCTAAGGCTAAACGTGGGAAAATAACCGGCTTTTCCCTGTTTTACATAAGCTTCGGCGGCAGAGATCTGCTGGACCGCAATCCTAATATCGATATTGTTTTCCAGGGCCTCTTCAATGTAGCTACCAAGATATGGATCTGTGAATAATTCCCTCCAGGAAACATCTGCCATGCTGGAGCCATCTTCGGGCAGCATATCTGTCCTGTAGTATTCTTCTTCCACTACCTCCGGACGCTCATAATCTTTTGCCACAAAGCAGGATTGCAATGAGAATAAAACGGCCGGAACCAAAATATATTTATATACGCTTATTTTCTTCATTTTATAATTTTATAAATGATCATTGTTTTCAGTGACAGCTTCAGGTTGTCCACTTATTTTTTCCTGAAGCCACTGGAACAGGATGTAAAGGATTGGAATAATGAAAACACCCAGAATAGTTCCTATCAGCAAACCACCCACGGCACCTGTACCTATTGATCTGTTTCCTGCTGCTCCGGTTCCTGTAGCAAATACCAACGGCAACAATCCTATAATAAAGGCGAAGGAAGTCATCAAAATTGGTCTAAGTCGTACCCTTGCCGCATCAAAAGCAGCTTCGACTATCGGGATTCCTGCTCTACGCCGCTGTATGGCAAATTCCACAATCAAAATGGCATTTTTGGCCAGAAGCCCCAGCAGCATTATCAAGGCAATCTGGAAGTAAATGTTGTTTTCCAAACCTGTCAATGCGGTAGTAACATAGGCTCCCATCACTCCCACGGGAAGTGAAAGCAACACAGTTAATGGCAGTAAATAGCTTTCATACTGTGCAGCCAGAATAAAATACACAAACAGTAGACTTAACATGAAAATAAACACCGTTTGGTTTCCTGCTGAAATTTCTTCCCTGGTCAATCCTGAGAAATCAATGGAATAATTTGAAGGCAAAGAACCTGTTCCTACTTCCTGAACTGCTGCAATGGCGTCACCCGAAGAATATCCGGGAGCCGGTGCACCATTTACAGCGGCGGCGTTAAAGAGGTTGAACCTGGTTACAGACTGCGGACCATATACCCGTCTTAGCTCCACAAATTCGGTAATTGGTGCCATTTCCCCCTCAGCGTTTCTAACAAACAGGGAATTAAGGTCAGATACCGTAGCCCTGGCCTCTGGTTTAGCCTGTACATAGACCCTGTACTGTTTACCAAACCTGGCAAAATCTGCCGCATACATACTTCCAATATAACCCTGCAGGGTAGAGAAAATACTGCTGATTGATACCCCGGCTTCTTTAGCTTTAGGTACGTTCAGGTCAATCTCATACTGCGGATAATTAGTGTTAAATGAAGTTTGAGCATATAAGATTTCAGGTCTTTGCATCAACTCCATCAGGTATCCTTTGGCAGCCTGATCAAGTTCGGTAAAAGATCCACCCGATCTGTCCAGGATCTGCATTTCAAATCCTGAGGAAACCCCAAATCCGGGTACACTTGGAGGCTGGAAGAACAAAATATCAGCATCGGCAATACCTGCTCCAATTCCGAAAAGCTGACCAATAATGGCTTCAACCGAAGTAGATTCATCTTCCCGTTCATCCCACGGTGCCAGCTTAATTAAACCAAGCCCATAGTTACTTCCGGCACCACCAATCAAACTAAATCCGTTTACCATAGAAACTGCTTCTATTCCCGGAATTTGTCTGGCTCTTTCACTTAATGCTGAAGTAATTTCTACAGTACGGTCTAGTGAGGCTCCCGGAGGAAGCGATATATTCGCCATAACCATTCCGCGGTCTTCATTGGGTACAAATCCTGTTGGAGTTGTAGAAGACGCCCAGAAAATGGCTCCTACAGAAGCAATGAGAATCACAGCAGTGATCCATTTAAACCTGTAAAGGAAACCGAGCGATTTTACATATTTTTTGGTTGTAACATCAAAAGCAATATTAAAAGTGGTAAAAAATCGCTTTAGAAATCCTTTTTTTTCGTGTGCTTTCTCCTGATGTGGTTTCAGGAACAAAGCACATAATGCCGGACTCAACGTTAATGCGTTTACTGCTGAAATCGCAATAGCCACCATTAGGGTTACCCCAAATTGCTCATAGAATACTCCCGTAGGTCCCGAAATAAAAGTGACAGGAATAAAAACCGCACCCATTACCAGCGTAATCGAAATAATAGCTCCGGCAATCTCATTCATGGCAGATTCGGTTGCTTTCTTTGCATTATCGGCACCTTCTTCCAGTTTAGCATGCACGGCTTCCACAACCACAATCGCATCATCCACCACTATACCAATAGCAAGTACCAGTGCAAACAGCGTAAGCAGGTTGATGGAATAACCAAAGAGATTAAGGAAGAAAAAGGTACCCACAATAGATACCGGAACTGCTATGGCAGGGATCAAGGTAGACTTAAAATCCTGAAGGAAAATAAATACCACCAGGAACACCAATAGAAATGCTTCGATTAGTGTAGTCACCACTTTACTTATAGAAGCCTCCAGAAATTCGTTAGTGTCAAAATTTATAAGAATATCTAGTCCTGCAGGGAAACCTCCCTCAAGTTCGGCTAACCTTTCATGGATAGTTTCGATAATCTCCTGTGCATTGGAACCCGGAGTTTGATATACGGCCATACTTACTCCCGGTAATCCGTTTGTGTAAGAAATGACGCTGTATCCTTCGGCATCCAATTCAATTTCGGCGACATCTTTTAACCTTAAAAACTGGCCGTTGTCAAGGGCTGTTATGATGATGTCCTCATATTCTTCTTCGGTACTGTAGCGTCCACCATATTTAATAACATATTCAAACGCTTCGGCATCATTTTGTCCCAAAGAACCTGCAGCTGCTTCCAAACTCTGTTCGTTGATGGCCGCAGTAACATCAGATGGCATCAAATTGTAAGCTGCAAGCCTTTCTGGTTGCAGCCAAATTCTCATGGCGTAGTTTTTGGACCCGAAAAGACGTACATCCCCAACTCCGTTGATCCTTTTTAATTCAGGAATAACATTGATGTTGAGGTAATTCTGAATAAAAGTAGCATCATACTCTTCATTTTCAGATAACATTGTAAGGAACATCAGGGAACTGGTTTGCTGTTTCTGCGTTGTGACCCCCGATTGTGTTACCTCCCGCGGAAGCAAAGGTGTGGCCCTTGCCACCCTGTTTTGCACGTTTACTGCAGCAATATCTGGATCAATTCCCTGGTCGAAGAAAACACTGATACTGGCACTACCATTGTTACTGGCTGTTGAGGTAATGTAGGTCATCCCTTCCACCCCGTTAATTTGTTCTTCGATAGGAATTATGACACTTTCCAGAACCGTCTCTGCGTTAGCACCAGGATAGTTGGCACTAACCTGTACAGTAGGTGGCGCAATGTCTGGGTATTGTGTGACCGGTAGCGTGGTAATTGCCAGCACTCCCAGCATAAGTATGATGATGGAGATGACTGTAGATAGTACAGGTCTCTCTATAAAAGTCTTTAGCATTTTCTAATTTTTTATTTAAATACTGGTTGTAGTGTATTGGCGATGCTGTCAAAAGCCACGGGTTGCGGTTGTACAGGTGTACCATTTCGCAACTGTCCCACACCTCTGGCAATGATCTTGTCGCCTTTCTGTAGACCCGAAGCAACTACAATAACATTGTCAATCCTGTCCTGTACCTGGATCACTTTTGAAATAGCTACAGTGTCGCCCTGTACCTGGTAAACGTGAACTTTTCCCTGTTGCTCGAAAGTAGAAACTTCAGGAACCACCGGTACGTTTTCATAAGTTCTCGGGATCCGAATGTTTCCGCTGTTTCCTGAGGCCAGAATTCTTCCAGGATTTGGGAATTTGGCTCTAAAACCAACAGTTCCGGTAGAACGGTCAACCTGTCCTGTTACTGTTTCGATCTCCCCCTTGTGCTCATAGATCTTTCCGTTTACCAGTTCCAGCTCTACGGGTGGGAAATTCTGAA